>JFJP01012167.1_pt1 | contig 25601 bp, 24 predicted proteins | sample 431651 | NCBI WGS metagenome assembly JFJP01 (sample SAMN02602958, study PRJNA72255) | Microbial mat metagenome, whole genome shotgun sequencing project. | biome: fresh water; feature: sink hole; material: water; isolation source: purple microbial (photo- and chemosynthetic) mats found in...
TGATGTCGCTCGGCGGGCATAAATTTTACGGTCCCAAAGGCGTGGGGGCGTTGTACGTCCGCAAGGGGACGGGGTTGGTTCCGCACCTGACTGGCGGCGGGCAGGAGTTTGGTCTGCGGGCTGGCACTCAAAACATCCCGTACATTGTTGGCTTTGCCGAGGCGTTGCGGCTTGCTGTTGATGAACGTGAAGTGCGCACGGCGCATGTCAAACCGTTGCGTGACCAAATCATTGGGCGCGTACTCGAAGATATTTCCGATTCCAAATTGACAGGTCATCCCGAAAACCGCCTGCCGAATCATGCCTCTTTCGTTTTCAAAGATGTGGATGGCAACCTGCTTCTGCAAATGCTCGATTCGGCGGGCTTCGCCTGCTCCTCAGGCTCTGCGTGCAAAACGGGCAACCCTGAGCCAAGCGAGGTCATCTCGTCTCTCGGATACTCGCGTGATTGGGCTTTAGGCTCCCTGCGCATCACCTTGGGAATTGATTCCACGCCAGAGCATGTTGAGTCATTTTTGAAAACTCTGCCCGCTCTGGTGGAGAAAGCAAGAGGTTTGAACCACAGATAAACACAGGTAAACACGGATGTGTTGTGATAAAAGGATGGGAAGATGCCTTCGCCTGATGTTAATTTGATTACTCAAAAAATTATTGGCTGTTCATACGATGTAAGCAATGTGCTTGGCGCGGGCTTTGTCGAAAAGGTGTATGAAAATGCGCTTGTTCATCGAATACGTAAATCAACAGGTTTGATTGTAGCCCAGCAATATCCAATTAAAGTGATTTACGATGATATTGTTGTCGGTGAGTTTTTTGCTGATTTGCTTGTGGCTGATCGTGTTTTGGTTGAGTTGAAAGCCGTTTCCGCGCTTGCTCCAGAACATACGGCACAAGCCTTAAACTACCTTCGCGCAACAGGATTGGAAGTTTGTCTTTTGGTTAATTTTGGAAGGTCGAAAGTTGAAATAAAAAGACTCCTACCCTACACAGATTGGAAAGAGAAAAAATTTTGATTTTGTTTTTATCAACCCATCCCTTTCATCTGTGTTTATCTGTGGTTAAAAAATTTGAAAACCCAAATCATCACCCTCGCATCTCACGACGACCTCATCTCAGTCCGCGATAAATTATCGTGGGCGAAGACGCCGCGTATTTTGCTGGTCTGGCCAAAGTACGAGAAGGTAACTTTGCGTGTGTTGGATTTGAAAGTCCTCCAACGTCATGCGGATTCTCTCGGCGCACAATTGGCGCTTGTCACTCGCCGCGCCAAAGTGAGACATGACGCAGAATCGCTGGGGATTCCAGTTTTTGTCTCAACCACCAAAGCGCAGCGTGAGTTGTGGCCTGTTCCTGCGGCAAGAAGCCGGCGCATCCCGAAAGTTCCGCGCCGCGATCTGCGAAAAATTCGCGACCATCTTTATGAAAAGGAAGCCGTTTGGCGCACATCCCTGCCTGGGCGCATCCTTATTTTTACAGCCGGAGTCGCAGCCGTTTTGGTGATTGCGGGTCTTTTTATTCCACGCGCCACGTTGATTCTTTACCCCGAAGCCAAAACTCAACGTGTAGTTATCCCTGTCATGGCAAGTGAATCAACGCAGGGTGTGTCTGTTACAGGGTTGATTCACTCTCAGAAAATATCCGCAACTGCCAGCGTGGAACAGTCGCTTGCCATCGTTAGCAAAATCTCTGTGCCCAAATCCAAATCAAAGGGCGTGGTACGTTTCACAAATTTGAGTCGAGGGGAAGTGGATATTCCCGCAGGCACGGTGACCACAACCGAATCTTCCATCCGTTTTGTTACTTTGAATGACGCGCTCCTGCCTGCCGGCATTGATCAGTTTGTGGATGTGCCAATCGAGGCGTTGGAGGCTGGCGCACAGGGAAATGTTGCGGCAGATGAAATTACTCTTGTCGAAGGTTCGTTGGGACTTTCCATCTCGGTCACGAATCCAAACCTGCTTAAAGGTGGCGCGAATTCTCAACTGATTGGCGCAACCGATGAAGACCGCGCAAAACTGAGCGAAATGGCGCTGGATACTTTGCGCCGTGATGCCGAAACCAAACTGCGCGCACAGATTGCCCCCGCCGATCTTTTATTATTAGACACCTTTGAGGTTTCGCAAATCACCGAAGAAAATTTTACGCCGCCCGCAGGTCAACCTGGCGAAACGCTGGTCTTGACCATGCAGGTTGAATTTTCAGCGCGTTATGTTTTGGATGACGACTTGAAAGAACTTTCGCTTGCCACGCTGAACGCCTCCGCCGAAAATGATTTTACAGCGGAGGTTTCGCCAACCTACAAAGTTGTTGCCGCCCCATCAACCGACAACGCAGGCGTCAGTCATTTTGAATTGGATGTGACGCGCACCCTGCTTCGTCAGGTGGATGAAATGCAAGTCTTCTCCATCACGCGCGGACACAAGCCTGAGGCAATCAAAGACGAATTGGTTTCCAAGTTATCGTTACGTCAGCCGCCTAAAATCGCCATCACCCCCTCATGGTGGAAATGGCTCCCTTTAATTCCATTCAACATTTCAATAAACGCCCACTAACCACAATTACCAATTACTAATCCCCAATTATGAGAATCCTTTCCGTAGACCATGGCGAAAAAAGAATCGGTATTGCGCTTAGTGACGCGACAGCCACAATTGCCACTCCGCTTAAAGTTGTTGAGCATATTTCACGCGCCATTGACGCCGCGCAGGTCGCAGACCTTGCCGCGCAAAATGACGTGACCTTGATCGTCATTGGTCAATCCTTTGACGATGACGGCAATCCAAATCCTGCAGGTCGCCGCGCAGGACGCTTTGCCGATGAACTGAAAAACCAGACAAATATTCCCATTGAACTATGGGATGAATCTTTCAGCACACAAGATGCCCGCGCCGCGCGTATTCAACTTGGCGTTTCAAGAAAAAAACGCGCAGGACATCAAGACGCCTTTGCCGCCGTGGTTATTTTGCAATCGTATCTTGAAGCAAAGCGCGGTTTGTAATTGGTAATTCCTCATCCTTCATAATTCATCCTTTCCCCTCCCATGCGCCGTTATCAAATATATTTTATTCTTGCATTTATTGTTGTGTTTATTCTTGCCGCCATTTATCTTGTGCTTGGCTATGTCCCCGCGCGCGCGTCCATGCTTTATGGCCCGCCCGCGCGCGCGCTTTCCATTTCAGATCGCATTGAATATTCCACGCGTCTGCTTTTACATGGCGACCTTCTTACCACGCCGCTCAACCAAAATGGTGTCGAGCAGGTCTTTCGCATTGAACAAGGCGAAGCAATTGCCTCCGTTGCCACGCGGCTTGAGCAATCATCCATTATTGTGAGCGCGCAGGCTTTTTATGATTATGTCGTTTATACCGGACTTGACCTCACCATTCAAGCTGGCGATTACACCCTCAACCCCGCGCTTTCAATTATTGACCTCACCCGCGAATTGCAAGATTCGACTCCTGAAGATGTCAACTTTGTGATTCTCTCAGGCTGGCGGATGGAAGAGATCGCCGCTTCGCTCCCAACCTCCGGGCTGGATATTTCATCCGAGGCATTTCTCGCCGCCGCGCAGATTCCGCCCCAAGCCCTGTCGCTCCCATCCTCTGCCACAATGGAAGGATTCTTCCTCCCAGATTCTTATACCTTGCCGCGATCCACCGCCGTGCAGCAGCTCCTCGAAATCATCGCGCGCAATTTTATCCTGCATATCACAGAAGACATGCGGGCAGGCTTCGCCGCGCAAGGCTTGGACGTATATCAAGCCGTCACACTCGCATCCATTGTAGAGCGCGAGTCCGTTCGCGATGACGAGCAGGCTTTGATAGCCTCTGTTTTCCTCAACCGTTTGAAAACTGGCAATACACTGGGCAGTGACCCCACTGTGCAATACGCGCTTGGCTACGACGCAACCGCACAAACCTGGTGGACAAATCCACTTAGCCTTGACGATCTAAAATTTGACTCTCCATATAACACTTATATTTATGCTGGCTTACCGCCTGCGCCCATTGCCAATCCCAGTTTGAATGCGTTGCAGGCAGTCGCTTTTCCCGAAACTTCGCCCTATTATTACTTTCAAGCAAAGTGTGACGGATCAGGCTACCACACCTTCACAGTGACTTTTGAAGAACACCTTGCGAACAGGTGTCAATAATTATTTTCTCCTCGGCTTTATTAGTCTTCCGCCCACAACCAGCGAAATCATAATACACACGACAGCCGCCCATGAGAATGCGGTGTTCTTTGTGCCAATGCCAATGGTCAGAAATACCATTCCAAGAATAAGCAAATATCCAGATAATTTGCGCCGGTCTATTTTCATCATCGCCTCATATTGTGTTGTTGAAATAAAAAAGGGTGTTGACTCAAACTGTTCAACACCCTTTTTTGCGCTTATTTTTATACCGCCGCTGCTATTTGCGCCAGTTTCTCTTTTCCGTCCTTGTAAACCTGCGCGTTGACCGCATACATAATTAATAAAATATACATGCTGACCGCCGGCAAAAGAAATGGCAGGAGGCAGGCTAGGATGAGGGTTGCTCCAATGATCTGTACCACAATCCCCAAAGCCATTGCGCTCAAATTATAGACGGCAAACGCAGCGATAAATCCGCCAAGGTTGGCGCGGAAGACCGCCCACCACTCGCCGATGCGAAGTCCAGCCATAAATTCATTCTTGTCCGCCACAGCCATTTCTGCGGCAGAAATCACGAAAGCCAGCAGCAGCGAGACAGGAATTATCACGCATAGAGTGCCAGTAAAAACCACCGTCAAGATCGGAAATAATGTGTCCAACTGGGAACTGCTCGCATCGCTCATAAAAAACGGCATCCCAATCATGGAGATAAATATGGGCGTGGCAAGAATTATGATTGGAATGGAGTAAATGGCGCGAATGCCAAACATTTTGGCTCCATCTTTGAACATTTCGCCCCAATCATCCCACTCAACCATGTGTGGAGACTCGTTGTTTAGTATCTGCTTTACAATGCGAACGGCATACCCATACATTATAAAAAATGGAAGGACTGGGATGATAAAAGCCGCAAGCGAAACCAGACAGCCGATCAGGAAGTGTTTGCGCGCCTCGGCATCTTTGATCGGAAATAGAAAAATTTGATTGAGATCGATTCCAAAAAACATGGTTCTCCTTTTACAACGCCACACCCAGAACGGCTACAAAGTGAGCCGCGGCTGCGAGCAGCACAAAAATATGCCAGACTTCATGGAATCCAAATACGCCAGGCATAAAATTAAATATTTTTGTAATGTAAACAATCGCGCCAAGCGTATAAATTACGCCGCCGATGATGAGCCAAACCAAAACCCAGGCGGGGAGCGCAGCCAACAACTGTCCGCTTGCGCCGACGCATAGCCAGCCCATTGCCAGATAAATGCCCGCATTCAACCAGCGCGGCACACGAATGATAAAGACCTTCACGCCTATGCCGATCAACGCCAGCGACCAGATGGTGATCAACATGCCCCACTTCCAAAACCCTGTGAAGGCGTTAATGCAAAATGGCGTGTATGTGCCTGCAATTAGAAAGTAAATGGCTGCGTGATCAATCTTTCGAAAAATTTCCAATGCTTTATCTTTTACCCGCACCATGTGATAGGTGGCGCTGGCTGAAAATAAAAAAATCAAACTTGCGCCGTAAATGATCAGCGAAATAATTTTGGCGGGCGCGCCCCATCCTACAATCAGCAGTGCGATCAACCCGGCCAGCGCAAGGACCGCTCCCACCCAATGGGTGAGGCTGTTGACAGGTTCTCGTAATTTCTTTAACATTTTGACTCCTTTTTTTCTCCAATAACAACCAATAAACTGCCTGATTTTACTTCAACAATACGAACTTCTGTTTTGAAATTTGCATCGGTCAAAGTTTTTATTATTTTTGATTTTATGGATTCGTATGCCATGGATGGGCTTTGTCCCGTGACATTAAACAGCCACGCCAGTACTGGATTTTTAGGCCACGCTGCGAGCAGGATGATGAGCCTGCCGCCGCTCCGAAGGACTCTATTTGCCTCTGAAAGAGTCCGCGTGTCGAAAATATATTCAGTGGGAAAGGTGGAGACAACAGAGTCAAATGATTCAGGCGTGAAGGGGATTTTTTGCGCAAGCGCGCGGACTAGCCTATGTGAACTTCCAAGACGGCGCCTGGCAAGAATCCCCATCGGCGCTGATTCGTCTATTGCAACAGCAACCAAGCCCAGGTTAAGTAGGGCGCGTTGCAAGTGTCCGGGACCATGTCCCAGCTCAAGGATGCGATTCCCTTCAATAAATGGGAGGATGCTATAGACCCAGTTTTTCCACTGACCGATGGATACGGTTGTGGCGACGAGGTCGTATGTAAATGCAAAGGGATGGTAGAGCAGGTTGAAGAAAACCCGCATGAAACGTTGAAAAAGGTTCATAAAAAAACAAGGGTTTGACTGCGAAGTCAAACCCTTGTTGCATTGAAATTCTGTTACGCGGCGGCTTCGCTGCTGGCGTCGCCCTTTTTGGGCTTGCGGACTGCGTCCACTGCGCTCTTGCTGCGCTCACGAACTTCCTTGGCAAGTTCGGTTGCACGCTCGCGCGCATCTTTGGTGAGTTCTTCGGCGCGGAGGCGGGCGTCTGCGGCGAGTTGTTCGGCGCGGGCAAGCGCTTCTTCGGTGGTGACTTGCGCTTTGTCGCGCAGTTCAATGCTTTTATCTTTGATTAGAGCGCGAGTCTCTTCACCAGATTGGGGGGCGAATAATAGGGCTACGACGGCGCCTGTAAGACCACCGACGATAAAGCCAACGAGAAATGCGCCAAATTCATCACGTTCAGACATGGTTACAACTCCTTTGGTTATTGGTTGAATGTTTTTGTTTTTTATACCCAAAGGTTTTTAAGCCCCAGGGTTTGTTTCTAAATTATTTCTTTTTGATGCCCATCAATTCTAACATACGAGTCAACCCAGCCAGATAGCCGCTGAGTTTCATGACAGGCTCAATTACTTCTTCGCCCAAAAATTCAACTGTGCCGCGCAATGTGTTGACGGTTTCATTTGTGGCATTCAAAATTGGGCGAACTTCGTTTTGCAGAAGATTGATGAGGCTTGCCAGTTGTACGATCAGTACAATTAAGGCCACGCCAATAACCAGTGACTCAAGCGCGACGACAATGATGAAAACGTCGCGGATTTTGTCAGTGGGTGTGGCGGGTTGCAGGAGGAAGAAGATTGCTACGCCAAGCAAGACAAGAATAAAGATGATCCCGGCGATAATGCTGGTGGTCATCATCTTCTGCTTGCGTTCCTGTTCGCGCAACTCGGCGAGTTGTTCTGCTGTAAGTTGTGGAGCAGGGAGGGGTGTTTGTTGTTCGGGTTGATGCATTGCCATACTTGAATTATAGCATTAGATGTTATGTTTTTTCAATTCCAATTCAGCGAAACTTCATGGCTTTTACAAAACTGGGATGTTCTTGCAGTTCTTTACAAAAAAGCGCACCCAATTTGGGCGCGCTTTTTTTGTAAATGTATTTTATTGCGTCTCTAATAGTCGGTTGAAGGACCTTCTGCTCTTTCGGGGGCTTACCCCCCGAAAGAGCAGTGATGGGCTGTAAAACTATCTTCAAGGCAATCATTGCAGCAGCCGATTTGGCTATTCTTTGATTACGCCTTTCTTTAGAATTATATTGGCATAGAGCGCCATTTCACCGCTGGCGAGAATGGCGTATGTCTTTTTGGCGCGTTCGTAAAATTCAAAACGTTCCACGTATTCAAATTTGGTGAATGTAGGTTCGTGTTTTAGAATGACTTTTTGATACTCATCCCAAATAACCGGTTTGTATGAGTCGCTGGGTGGAATTGCCATAAGCGAAACAGGTTTTTCAACATATTGATCCAGTGGAAAAATCTGAAGGATGGCATCCAATAACAAAGGGACTCCCAGCCCGTCAGCACGTACCAATCTTTGGGCCATATTCGCGGCAGGGAAGTTTCCATCGGCAATCACAATCTCATCACCGTGCCCCATTTCCATGAGGATTTTGATAAGTTCGGGTGAGATGACTTGCGATATTCCTTTTAACATAGTTTCACCTTCTTCTTTTTTGTAATAAATGAGATGCTACCCGTAAATCGGGCCAAAGTTTTCGCAGGCGCGATAGTCGGCGCCGGTGTAGTCGCTTGCGCCAAATGCGCTCCACGTGCTGGGGCGGAATATTCTTTCTTCGGGGACATTGTGCATACAGACCGGAATTCGCAGCATGGATGCCATGCTGATCAAATCTGCGCCGATGTGTCCGTAACTTAACGCGCCGTGATTCGCTCCCCAATTTGCCATCACGCTGTAGACATCGCGGAATGCGCCTTCGCCGGTAACGTTGGGCGCAAACCAATGTGTGGGCCAGGTGGGGTTGGTGCGTTCATTCAATTGTTCGTGGACCTTTTCTGGCAGGTCAACTGTCCAGCCTTCGGCCAGTTGCAAAACAGGACCAATTCCCTTGACCAGGTTGATGCGGCTCATGGTCATGGGCATGTTACCGCGAGTCAGGAATCCGCTTGAAAAGCCACCGCCACGGAAGTATCCGATATCGGCTGGGTACCAGTTGGTCATCTCGAAGCACTTTTGAGCTTCTTCTTTTGTAACATTCCACCAGGGTTTGATGGCGGGCTGACCGTCAATTTCGTGCCAGCCAGTTGCATCTAGTGTGGCTGCGCCGGAATTAATAAGGTGGATAATTCCGCCAGATGCGTGTCCCGTTGCTTCATAACCTGTGACACGTTTCAATGCCGCCGGACTCCAATAGGTGCGGACATCCGCAAAGATTTGCGCGGTGTTGGTGAGTAAATGCCCAAACAACATGCTGGCGCCGTTCAAACTATCGTTTTCGGTTGCTACAAGATAGGGCTGACGCGGTCCATTCCAATCCAGCGAAGTGTTGAGAATGGCTTCGAGAAAATCACCATTGGGTTTGAAATCAGTCCACTGGCGTTGACCTTGAAAACCAGAGAGTATGGCGTTTCGTCCCAGCGCTTCTTCCCCAAAACCCAACTCAGCCAGTCGCGGATTTCCGTTCATCATATCGCGGGCAATCATAGCCATTTTGACAACGGTTTCCCAATCATTGTCTTTCTGCGAGCGGCTGCGTTGTTTCTCAGGAGCGTTGTATTCTTTGCCTTCCTTGCAGTTGGATTTTACCCATGCCAGAGCGCGTGTGAATTCTTCCGGGTCGTAAATGCCTTCTTCCATTCTGCGCAGAAATTCTGTCGTATCCACTGCCTCGACGCGCATTCCCAAATACGATTCAAAGAAGCCGTTGTCAACGATGGAACCGGCAATGCCCATCGAAACACCACCGAATGAAAGATAAGATTTGCCGCGCATGGTGGCAACAGCCAAACCGGCGCGCGCAAACCGCATCAGTTTTTCCTTCACATCCTCGGGGATGTTGTTGTCGCCTCCATCTTGTACATCGGTTCCATAGATGGAAAAGGCGGGCAGCCCTTTTTGATTATGAGCGGCAAGCACTGCCGCAAGGTAAACAGCCCCGGGGCGTTCCGTTCCATTAAATCCCCAAACTGCTTTTGGAATGAGTGGGTCCATATCCATTGTTTCTGATCCATAGCACCAGCAGGGGGTTACTGTGATGGAAAGACCGACTCCGGCGTGTGAAAATTTTTCAGCACAGGCCGCCGCTTCCGCGACCCCGCCTATGGTTGAATCGGCGATGACACATTCAACTGGCTGACCATTTGGGTGGCGCAAATTAGTCGTCAGCAACTCGGCAACGGCGCGCGCCATGGACATGGTTTGCTCTTCGAGCGATTCGCGTACCCCTCCAAGCCGACCATCAATTGTTGGGCGTATGCCGATTTTCGGCAAAGAACCGATCCAACGGTTGGGAGCATGGGTGTTTGACATTTTCTTACCTCCGTATTGTTAAAAGGATATGACTCGCAATCTTATAAAGAGATGCCCTACGCTAAGATGAAAGGATTCAACCTGACCTTAGCAATAGGGCACCTCTAATTTTTATTTTCAGCACATCCCAAGTGGAATGGCTGTCAACCCAACCGAAAGGTTACTTGTACAATACGGCTTGAATCTCGGGGGCATCAATGTTGGTCTTGTCGTACCAATAGAAGCCTGTGTCGATGGTCTTGGGCAGAGTCTCACCCTTGTAAGCCTTGACAGCGGCTTCGACGCACTTGTAGCCAATGCCGACGGGGTTCTGGGTGATAGCGCCTGATTCTGCGCCAGAGCGGATGGCGTCCATCTGTTGTTGACCGGAGTCATAACCGATGATTGTGAGTTTGCCTTCCAAGCCCAATTCCTTAGCGGCATTCAACACGCCGATGATGGAGCCTTCGTTCGCGCCGAAGAAGCCTTTCAGATCAGGGTTAGCCTGAATGATAGCCTTGGCCAAATCTGTGGATTTGAGCTGATCGCCGCCACCGTACTGGGTGTCAACAATTTTGATCTTGGGGTACTTGGCTGCAATCTGATCGGTGAAGCCCTTGACGCGGTCAATGCCGGTGCGGCTGGTCTGATCGTGAGCAATTACGGCAACTTCGCCTTCGCCGCCAATTAATTCAGCCATCTTGTCAGCAGCGAGAGCGGCTGCTGCAATGTTGTCTGTGGTGGCTGTGGTGACGGGGATGTCGCTATCAACGCCAGAGTCGAAACCAATGACAGGGATGCCAGCAGCTTTGGCTTTTTCAAGCAGGGGCTGGAAAGCCTTTGAGTCAACGGCGGCCAAACAAATGGCGGCGGGTTTCTTGTCCAAAGCGGTCTGGAACATTTCAACCTGCTTGTCAACCATGGCTTCGGATTCAGGACCTTCGAATGTGATGTCTACATTCAGGTCTTTGGCGGCATTTTCAGAACCGAGCTTAACTGCCTGCCAGAACTGGTGCTGGAATCCCTTGGAGATTACCGGGATGTAAAGTTTTTCGGTAGCGGCGGCGGGAGCTTGTGTTGCCGCGGAGGTGCCACCACATGCGGCAAGCATGGATGCCACGACGATAAGGGTCATCAATACCAAAGCAATCTTACTGGATTTCATATTCTTTCTCCTTGTGTTAGTTTGGTTGAACTTCAGATTAAAAACGACATTCATCTATATAATATTTTTTATAATATGGGTCTGGCGCCTCCTTTTTATAAAAAAATCAGATATTTATTTTCGTCCTCGGCGTAATATGTCAAGATAAACCGCCATGACAACAATACCGCCGGTAACTACCATTTGCCATTCCTGCGGCACAGAAAGGATGCGCAGTCCGTTGGTGAGGGTGCTAATAATGAATGCGCCAATGATTGTGCCCAGGATTGAGCCTTCACCGCCGCTGAGGGATGTGCCCCCAATCACTACGGCCGCAATTGCATCCAGTTCGTATCCAGCCCCGAGGGCAGGCTGAGCCGAGTTTAGTCGAGCAGCCATTAACACGCCGCCGACGCCGCTGAATAATCCACCCAGGGTGTAGACCGCCGTTTTCCAAGCTGCAACATTGACACCCGAAAGGCGGGTGGCTTCTTCGTTGCTGCCTAATGCGTACGTGTAGCGACCCAAGATCGTGCGGCTTAGAATTAAGTGGGCAATAATAGCGGCGCCAAATAGAATTAGCACTGCATTGGGCACTTCAAATCCGGGGATAATTTTTCCCAAAACAGAGCCCATGGCCATCTCGCGAAAAATTGGAGTGTCATTGAAGTAAATTGGCTTTAACTCTGAAATTACAAGTGAAAGACCTTTGGTTGCATACAACATACCCAAAGTAGCGATGAAAGGCGGAATTTTCATGCGTGAAATTAAGACACCATTGACCAGCCCTGCCAGAGCGCCAGCCGTGATGCCTCCAAGAATTCCAATTGGAATGGGTAAGTGCCAGTTGGTGATAAACACACCAGTCATCACTGCTGAAAATGTGAGTACTGTGCCTACAGACAGGTCAATGCCGCCTGTGATAATAATAAACGTAACGCCTAGTCCCAGAACACCGTTGACCGCAGTCGCAAGCAAAATGCCGACAAAATTATCAAAGGTGCGGAAGTAAGGTGATGCGAGCGAAAAGCCAACGGCTAGCACAATTAGGGCGCCGAATGCCATAATTCGCTGAATGGCATCAGCTCGAAACATTGTTTTGGCAGATGTGGTGTCATTTTTCATGGTTGGTTGTTCCCATTTATAAAGAATTTTTTTGTTCTTTTTTAATTTTTGCGAACCACATTGCTGCGCATTGTGGCAAATTTCATAATGCTTTCCTGTGATGCTTCATTGGCATTCAGGATACCAGTTACCCGTCCTTCACACATGACCACCACGCGATGACTCATACGAAGAATTTCAGGCAATTCGGAAGAAATCATGATGATGGCTTTTCCTTGGTGAGCCAGATCGTTGAGTAGTTTGTAAATTTCGCTTTTGGCTCCCACATCAATACCGCGTGTGGGTTCGTCGAAAATCAAAATATCTGTATCGGCGGTCAACCACTTGCCAATAACCACTTTTTGTTGATTTCCCCCCGATAGGAATTTCACTTTTTGTTCCAGGCTGGGTGTTTTTATGTTCAGCGCTTTGACCATTTCATTTCCACGGGAAACTATCTTTTTAAAATCCATCCAGCCAAGCCCCCGCATGAATTTTTTCATCGTGGACATTACAACGTTTTCTTTGACATCCAAGCCAAGAGCCAGCCCGTAACGTTTGCGATCTTCAGAAAGATAACCAATTCCACACGTTACGGCGTCGCCAGGGCTTTTAATGTGTACCTGCTTGTTATTAACATAAATTTCACCAGAGTCGTATTCATCTGCTCCAAAAATAGCCCGCGCTACTTCGGTGCGACCGGCGCCCATCAGCCCGGCGAAGCCTAAAATTTCGCCTTTCATCAGGCTGAAATTTATGTCTCGCAAGACTTTGCCGCGATTGAGGTTGCGTACTTCAAGAACAACTTCTTTGCTGGGCACTTCTGGTAGTTCGGGAGCAGTTTCAAAGATGACACGTCCAACCATCAGGCTGATGATCTGGTCAATTGTGGCATCTTTAGTTTGCAAGGTGTCGATGTATTTCCCGTCACGCATGACCGTTACCCGATCAGAGATCTGTTTGAGTTCTTCGAGCCGATGCGAGATATGGACAATTCCAACACCTTTTTCACGCAATTGCCTGATGATGCGGAATAATTCGTCAATTTCTGTGTCTGTCAAAGCCGCCGTCGGCTCATCCATGACAAGGATTTTTGCGTTGAAAGATAGCGCTTTGGCAATTTCAACCATTTGTTGTTTTGCAACCGTCAGATCAGCAACCTTCATGGTGGGATCCATTTGAAGGTTGAGCATGTCAAGAACGCGCTCGGTTTGTTGATTTGCGGCTTTATCATCCAATGCAAATGGAATCTTTGACCGCGGCTCACGTCCAATGAAAATATTCTGAGCAACCGTCAAATGGGGCATCAGGTTGAGTTCCTGATGGATAATGCTGATACCTAAATGCTGGGCCATGCGCGGGCCCTGAATCTCTACTTCTTTATCTTCGAGAAAGATGTGTCCGGCATCTTTTTCATAAATCCCGCCTAAAATCTTCATCATGGTTGACTTTCCAGCCCCATTTTCCCCTACCAGAGCATGAACTTCGCCTGAACGTAGTTCAAATCTGGAGTCGCTTAAAGCCAGAACGCCAGGAAAAGATTTAGAAATCCCTTCCATACGGAGTAATTTTTTATTTATTTCAGATGTAGGTGTAGGTGAAAGAGTGTTCAATGGCAGTCCTGTGGTGTTTCTAGGTCAAACTTGTTTTGTAAACGATGACCATCACTTATCCGAACAAACCGTAAAGGCAAGAGTGCCTTTTTGAGACGCGTTCCTCAAATGTTGATGACATCTGGTAACGCTACCATATTTTTATTATTGCACAAATTTATTGAATTGTCAATAAATTTGTGGAGGAAAGGAGTAAAGTCATTTTAACCTCAATGAAAAACCGGTTTATTTTTTGATTTCTTCAAAATTACAAAGGACGAACCACTTCTTTATGGCTTCCACTGGAAGCCCGGATTATTAATTGAGTTTCCAAAACAATATGTCGGAAGGGACGATCTGGTTCTTCCAGTCGATCCAGCAGTAGTTGGGCGGCGGTGAGACCCAGTTCGTAAGTGGGTTGGGCAACGGCGGTTAAGGGTGGTTGTAGCGAGGTGGCCCAAGACATGTCGTCGAAACTCACTACTGCTATTTGATCTGGGATCGTCAGGTTGCGTTCGTGAATAGCTTGTAACGCGCCCAAGGTCATTAAATTATTTGTAACCAATACGGCAGTAGGCGGTTCTGGAAGATCAAGCAAGGCTTGTATGGCTTTGTATCCGCCAGGTTGTCGCGAATCACTGTACTGAATAAGATCCGGTGACATGACCAGATTGCGCGCCCGAACGGCTTCTTCGTATCCTTCAAGGCGTTCACGAGATGTACTAAGTTGGCGCGGTCCGCTGATAAGCCCGATTCGTTTGTGACCCAAATCAGAAAGGTGTGATATGGCGCTGAAGGCTCCGTGTGAGTTTGTTACTGAAACCATATCCATGTTAAGTTTTTCAGAGGTGCGATCAATCCCAACCAGTGGCGTACGGTTGTTAAGCAATTGGTTGTACGACTCAGAATCTGTGCGGGTGGTAGCCAGAATGATGCCGGCAACGCCTTCTGCTCGCAGAGTGGATAGATGAACTTTCTCGCGCTCTGGGTCTTCATCTGAATTGCACAGCAGCAGGATGAAATCTGCTTCAACCAGTACTTTTTCAATGCCGCGTACAACGCTGGTAAAAAATGGATTTTGAATGTCCGAAATTACGACGCCTACTGTCTTTGCAACACGCCCGCGAAGGTTGCGGGCGGTTCGGTTGGGAATGTAATCCAACTCTTGCATGGCTTGGAGTACGCGCTGCCGTGTTTCTTCTGGAATGGATACGGCAAGGGAGTTATTAAGGATGTGAGAAACCGTCGTTTGAGATACGCCAGCCTTTCTGGCGACATCAAGCTGAGTAGGTTTTCGACGGATGGGTGATTTCATGAGTTTTACGCAAGTAATACGTATTAGTAATACGTATTACTTGCTATTTTATACTGATTTTAATAATTGTCAATAGGCAAATTAATAGCACAGCAATCCAAACCTAAACCCCAGCATCGAATATGGCGATTTAAGCAGCCAACCATCCACGAAATGTCACGAATACTCGAATTATGATCCGACATTTATTTATCGTGGATGGTTGGCAAAAAGCAATAGCCCTATGATCCTTGGGGTGTCGGAATTTCATATATTCTATTGACAAATATGAATTAATGTGCAAAAATGTGGTAACGTTACCAGAACGGCGTTGCCATATCCTTAATTCTCGCATTCCAGCAGACTTGAAAGAGATAAATACAAAATGCCAACAGTACTTGATGTAGCAAAACGCGCAGGTGTCGCACCGATAACCGTATCTCGAGTGATTAACAACTCGGGTTATATTAGTTTGGCTACCAGGGAGCGTGTTGAGGCGGCGGTTAAGGAATTGGGGTATGTTCCAAATACAATTGCGCGTGGACTTCGTTCAAAGCGAACGCATACGCTGGCTTTGGTTGTAACCGACATTACAAATCCGTACTTTACGTCAATGGCCAGGGGGGTTGAAGATGTTGCCGGTGAATGTAATTACACGGTTATTTATTGCAATACTGACGAGTCTGAAGCCAAGGAGGAAAAATACGCTAATATGCTGGCTCAAAGGCAGGTGGATGGTGTGCTTTTGGTTCCATCCTGCGGAAACGAGAATACGATTAAATTCTTAAGATCAAATGACATTGATGTTGTAGTGCTGGATCGTCATATTTCGGGGGTGGAAACGGATATTGTTTGCACTGATTCAAAAAATGCGGCAAATTATTTAATAAAGTTGTTGATCGGCTTGGGGCATAAAAGAATTGCGATTATTACCGGACAAAAAGAAGTTTCCACTTCGGTTGATCGTGTGACCGGTTATCAGCAGGCATTGGCAGAAGCCGGTCTAAGCGACAATGAACTGGTTTTTTATGGGGCATTTAACGAACAAAGCGGATACGAACTCACCAAACAAGTCATGATGCATTCGCCAAAGCCGACGGCAATATTTGGCGCCAATAACTTTATCGCAATTGGAATCATAAAAGCTTTGCGCGATCTTAATATTGATGTGCCCGCTGATGTTTCAGTTGTTGGGTTTGATGATTTGCCTGAATATATGTTCATAAAACCTTTTTTAACAGTTGCCAAACAGCCAGCGTATGAAATGGGTCGGCTGGCGGCCGATCTATTATTGAAACGCATTTCAGGCGAATTATCTGAAGAATACCAGGAAATTGTATTGCCTATTGAAATTATAGAGCGTGAATCCAGCGCGCCAAATAAGAATGGTTAATTGTGAGGATGGTTTTTAATAATGATGGCATTGGCATCTTGAAAAAAAGATGTAACTGACAATCAAGAAATAAGAATTTTATCGATCACAGGAGAATACCCATGAATATGTCACTTCAAAAGATTGATCCAAATTCGGTACCATATAGGGAAGTTTATACGGGAGCAAAGATACCCGCAGTTGGGCTGGGTACCTTTGGCTCAGATCGTTTCTCTGCCGGTGAAATTGCAGAAGCGGTGATAGGCGCCGCCGCAATTGGATATCGCCATTTTGATTGCGCGTCTGTGTATAGAAACGAAAAAGAAATTGGCGAATCGTTTCGGAAAATAATGAGCGATGGCTTGGCACGTGAAGAACTGTGGATTACGTCAAAACTTTGGAATGATAAACATGCCGAAGCGGATGTGATTCCGTCCTGCCAGCAAACCCTTAAAGACCTGCAATTAGATTACCTTGATCTTTATTTAATCCATTGGCCGTTTCCAAATCATCACGCTCCAGGTGTGGATGTAACCTCCCGTGACCCGCACGCAGTTCCCTATATTCACGAGAATTACATGAAGACCTGGCGGCAGATGGAAAAACTGGTCGAGATGGGATTGGTTCGTCATATCGGCACATCCAATATGACCATTCCCAAATTGAAATTACTGCTTCGAGACGCAAAGATTAAGCCTGCCACAAATGAAATGGAAATGCACCCACATTTTCAGCAATCCGAATTATTTCAATTCTGTGTTGACAACAACATTGTCCCGATTGGATATTCGCCAATTGGCTCACCGAGTCGTCCAGAGCGCGACAGAACCCCCGACGATACGGTTGATATTGAAGACCCCGTAATTGTAAAAATTGCCAACCGATTAAATGTTCATCCTGCGGTGGTATGTATTAAGTGGGCGGTACAACATGGGCAAGTACCAATTCCGTTCTCGGTGCATTCCGAAAAATATTGGAACAATCTCAACGCCGTCACGACCGATCCTTTAACTGATGAAGAAATGCAGCAGATTGCAGGCATTGAAAAAAATAACCGCTTAATCAAAGGACAAGTCTTCTTGTGGGAAAGCGCCAAAGATTGGCAGGACTTATGGGATTTGGATGGGCAAATCGCCTCTATGTGATTTGGTGAATATGGCATCTCAATTCCTCATCACCGTAGACGTAGGCACTTCAAGCACAAAAACAGCCTTGTGGACAGATGCCGGGCTGGTTATTGCCCAGGCTTCATCCGCGTACACGTTGCATCGCGCTGAACCATTGTGGGCTGAAATTGACGGGGATGTTTGGTGGCAGGCTGTTTGCGAAACGATAAAAAGCGTACTCGCCGAAAGTAAAGTTGATCCGGCTTCGATAGCAGGGATCGGCGTTGACGGCGTGGGCTGGACTTTGATTCCTGTGGACGGCGCTGGCAATCCTCTTCGACCCGCCATGATCTGGTTGGATCGCCGCGCAGAACAGGAAACGGACTGGCTCAAGTCGCTTCCTGAAGCCAAAGATTTAATCAACCTCGATGCGAATCCATTGGATGCGGCATATATTACGCCCAAGTTGATCTGGCTAAAGAAAAACCAACCTGATATTTTTAATTCAGCCCATAAATTTCTCGAAGCGACTGGCTTTATTGTCTCTCGCTTTACGGATCAGTTCGTTTGCGACTACACCCAAGCCTACGGTTATCATTTTTTTGATCTCAGAAATGAAAAATGGGATCAACAGACGGCTCAAAAAATTGGCATTCCAATTGAGAAAATGCCACGGCTGTGTCAAAGCGCAGAAGTGGTGGGAACGGTTACCGAAAAAGCGGCTAAACAAACCGGACTTACCCCCGGCATTCCGGTGATTGCAGGCTGTTTGGATGCCGCTGCTGGCGCATTAGGCTCAGGTGTAGTCAAGCCCGGACAAACCAACGAACAAGGCGGGCAGGCGGGCGGTGTTGGAATCAGCCTCGATCATGTTTTGGTGGAGCCTCGTTTAATTTTTTCACATCATGTAATTCCAGGACAATATTTGTTACAGGCAGGAACTGTCGGCGGCGGATCGCTCAGTTGGTTTCGAGATCAGTTTGGGCAGCCGGAAGTGACCGCAGGTAATTTAATCGGTCAGAATCCGTTTGAACTTTTCAGCAGACAGGTCGAAAAATCAAAACCCGGGGCAAATGGTTTGATCTTTTTGCCATATATGGCGGGCGAGCGCACTCCTTTGTGGAGCAGTATTCCGCGCGGAATATTTTTTGGCTTGTCATACAGTACCAGCCGCGCCGATATGCTTCGGGCAATCATGGAAGGATGCGCTTTTGCCGTTTACGATAACCTGCGAATTGCTGAAGAACACGGGGTTTTCGTTGATGAATATTTGGGTTCCGGCGGGGCAATTCAAAGCGCGGTTTGGTGTCAAATTAAAGCGGATATTTATGGAAAGCCATTTGTTATTGCCAGACGCGCCGACGGTGGCGTAGGCGGACACGATTTAGGCTTGTTTGCTCTGACCGCTTATGGCGTTGGGTTGTGCAAGGATATTGGCGTTTGTGTTTCTGATCTGCTTCCAAGTCGCCAGATTTTTGAACCTTCTACTGAGAACCATGCTTTCTATATGGAGTTGTTCGAGATTTACCGCAGCGTATCGCATAACGCAATGGATGATTTTGCACAGTTGGATGTTGTTACTCGAAAGTCTTTTAAATAATATAAATTGGAGATTTAGATATGAAAGCCGTAGTTCTTGAAGATAAAGGGGTTATTACCTTTAAAGAGGTTCCAACTCCTGAACCAGCCGCAGGTCACGTGCGATTGAAAATCAAAGCCGTATCCATTTGTGGATCAGACATAAAGCGTTACATCTCCGGACATCGCATGTATCCATTGATTCTCGGACACGAGAGCGCAGGCATTATTGACCGAGTTGGCGAGGGCGTCAGCAAAGACTATCTTGGAAAACACGCCGCTGTGATTCCATTGGTGCCTTGCTTTGAATGTGAGCAATGCCAGCGCGGATATTACTCCGCCTGCCACAGTTACTCATTCATTGGGTCGCGTGAAGCGGGATGTTTTGCCGAATACGTTGATTTGCCCGAAAGGAATATTTTCATCGTGCCTGAGAATTTATCTTTTGAGCATGTCGCCATGATCGAGCCTTCGACCGTTGCCAGGCACATGCTGTCGTTGGGTGATTTCAAAAGCGGACAGACTGCAATTGTGTTTGGTGCGGGATCAATCGGTCTGATGATTGTGCAATGGCTGCGTATTTTGGGCGCGAAATTAATTGTTGTTATCGACATCTCGGATGACAACTTGAAGATCGCGGCGAAGTTGGGCGCGCATGTCACGCTCAACCCTTCACAAGTTGATGTGGAAAAGGAACTGAAAAAACTTGTGGGTGATGGCGCCGACCTTACTTTGGAAGCGACTGGCGTTCCGCAAGTGTTGGAGCAGACTCTTTCCATTACTCGTCCGCGCGGCCGGATTGTTCTGGCGGGGAATCAGCCTTTGGATAAAAGCCTGCCATTAACTTTTATCGAAAATATGATGCGTCGTGAAATAAGTATCATTGGCTGTTTTATGTCCTATTCTGCGCCTTTCCCCGGACACGAGTGGACAGAAACCATCGAAGCGCTGCTGAACGGCAGTTTGGATATTGACACGATCATCTCGCATCGCTATCCGCTTTCAAAAGCGCCAGAAGTCTTTGAGAAGATCGGCGCGCATCAATTAACTCATCAGAAAATTCTACTTAACCCTGAGAAAACCAAATGACCCTTCAAAATGTATTCCCCTGGATTCTTCGCGCCCAACAGGAAGGTTGGGCTGTGGGCGCATTCAACGCCAACACACTGGAACAAGTGCAGGCTGTTGTTTTAGCCGCTCAAATTGAAAATGCGCCTGCAATTATTCAAGTCAGTCATCGCGCTTTGACATACATCGGAAACGGCAACGAAATTCAAGGTCTCAAATATATTGCCGCCATTGGAAAAATCGCCGCCGAAAGTGTCACCGTTCCGCTTGCCTTGCATTTGGATCACGGCACTGAAAGCGAAGTGCTTCAAGCCATTGCGCTCGGATTTACTTCGGTCATGTTTGACGGCGATGGATTAGCCTTTGACGAGAACATATCCATCACAAAGCGGCTTTGCGAAACCGCACATTCCATTGGCGTTTGCATGGAGGCTGAAGTGGGTGAAGTGCCCAAGCCCGATGGAAAAGATTACGACGAATCTGCCATTGATCTTACCCAGCCAGATGAGGCAGCTCAATTTGCTGAAGCAACCGGAGTTGATACGCTTGCCGTGGCTTTGGGTTCGGTGCATGGCCTCAAAACAAAAACCGTCTCTCTCGATCTGGATCGGCTGTCCGCGATTCGCGAGCGCGTTTCCACTCCGCTGGTACTGCACGGATCATCTGGCGTTTCAGATAAAGACATCAAACAAGGTGTGACGATGGGATTGTGCAAAGTTAATGTTGCCACGCAATTGTCGCAGGCATTTACCAATGCGATCCGCGCTGTGCTCAACAAAGACGGCGATGTGGTTGATCCGCGCAAATACCTGGCCCCAGGCCGGATTGCCCAAATGGAAATTGTGCGCGAGCGGATTCAGTTCCTCGGCGCATCAGGAAAAGCGAAATAATTTAGCCATGATCCTTTGCCTGAATCTTAATGCGGCTATTGACAAGACCATCGTGGTCTCGTCGTTTGAGATCAACAAAATTCACCGACCCGAATCTGTTATTGCGCTGGCTGGTGGAAAGGGCTGTAACGTTGCCAGAGCGCTCAAAACACTGGGCGAAACTCCGGTTGTCTCTGGCTGGGTCGGAGGGTTTGCCGGTCAATTTATAGAAACAGAACTGCATTTGGAAAATATACAAACTGATTTTATTCACACCGATTTTGAATCGCGCACTTGCACATCCATTTTGGATCGCGAAAAACAGACCATGACAGAAATTTATGAACTGGGCGAGTCCGTTCCTTTGGAAAAAATAAACGAGTTGCGCGATCATGTTCTGAAGAACATTGGAAGGTATAAGGCTGTAACCCTCTCTGGAAGCCTGCCCCCGGGTGTGCCATCTGATTTTTATGCTGATTTGATCAAAATTGCCCGAAAAGAAAATGTGCTGACCTTTCTCGATAGCAGTGGAGAGGCGCTTCGTAAAGGCGCCGAGGCGGGACCTTTTTTGATCAAACCCAATGAAACCGAATCCAAATCCCTTTTGGGGATTGGTCCGAGCGATACTTTTGATTCTGCCCACGCTGCGGCTGAGATTTCGACCAAATACGGAGCAAATGTTTTGCTCTCGCTGGGGGCTGATGGCGCGGTTGCCGCCAAGGCTGGACAGGTATTTAGGGTGAAAAGTCCGAGTGTGGATGCGAAAAGTGCAGTGGGTTCAGGCGATTGTATGCTTGCCGGACTCACGTACGGATTCTTGCATGGGTTTTCGTTTGAAGAATCCGTCCGCTGTGGGGTGGCGGCGGGAACTGCCAATACATTAACAGTTGGAGCCGGTCAGTTCAAAATAAGCGATTTTCAACTGTTACGAGGTCAAATTTAGGCGTTATTTAAAACAGTAGACCTCTTGTGAAAGTCCATTTTTGACCACAAAGGCGCGAAGTCTCAAAGACTCGAAGGGAAAAACTTTGCGGCTTTGTGTCTTGGTGACTTTGTGGTTTGCAATACTTTACTTATGCAAGAGGTTTAGTATAAAAACGCAATTTGAAAACCAAAACCAGCAATCCACGCCAGCAAATTCGGATTATCGTTCTCATACAGGGAATTGCTGAACTAAAACTGCTGGGCTTGACCTACACAACCGGTCTGCCCAGCAGTTTTGCTAATTGTTCGCGGGCAGGGTCGTCCACCAGGGCAAGCACTTCGTCACCTGTTTCGAGAATGGTGGTGCCTCTTGGTAAAACCATGTCGCCGTGACGGATAATGCCCGAAATGACGCAATTGTTTGGAAGTGGCAAATCTTTGAGCGCCATCCCAACTGCGAGGGCGGATGGGGCGATTTTTTCCTCTACGATGGAATATTTTCCACGACGAATTTTTAGCATGGTCATCATATCGCCAAGGGACATTTCTTCGGCGGTCAGCCGCGCAAGAATTTCGGCTTGATTAAGCGAAACGTCCACGCCCATTTCAGGCGTAAATAGCCAGGCGTTTTTTGAGTTATTGATTCTGGCAATGACTCGTTTTACGTTGAATTCAAATTTTCCCAATGAGGTGATCACCAGATTGGTTTCGTCTGAGCCGGTCACTGCCGCAAGTACCTGCGCTTTTTGAATTCCGGCTTTTTCGAGAACAGCAGGCGAACTTCCATCGCCATTGAAGATCATTTCCGCTGGAATTTCCTTTGCGAGTTTTTCAAGCACAATGGGGCGTTCATCAATAACACAGATTGTGTGTCCTGCGTCAATTAAAAATTTGGCCAATTGCGAACCTGTGTTTCCACCGCCAACAACAATTACAAACATGGTTACATCCTTTCAATGCCAAGTAATTCTTCAAGCCTGGGCATGGCGGAAGGGATCACTGCAAGATAGATAATATCGCCCTCTTGAAACTCCGAACCAGAGACGGGGATGAAGGTATGGTCGTTTCGAGTAATTGCCGTGACCGCCACCTCGCCTGGAATATTCATCTGCGCGACGCGATGCCCATTCAGGCGCGCAGGGGCTTCGACGCGCACCATGGTTGCGCCGCCATCGCTGAAAACACTGAGCACATCCAGATCGGCATGGGTGACGACTTCCACGATTCTTTCTGCGCCCCAGGCAGTGCTGGATATGGTGGTCAGTCCCAGCCGCTGATAGACTTCGGCGCGAACTGGATCATATAACCGAGCCACCACCCTCGGCACGCGGAAAATATTGCGCGCAATCCGCGCCGCGACGATGTTTGCATTGTCTGAGGCGCTGGCAGATACGAATCCTTCGGCGGTTTCAATTCCAGCCTCCAGCAAAACATTTCGATCAAAGCCTATTCCATGTACTACTTTGCCTTTGAATTCCGCGCCCAAGCGCGCAGATGCGTTGTCGTCGTGATCAATCACGGTCACTTGGTGCCCGTGGCGGACCAATAATTGACTCACTTGTGACCCGACTCGCCCGCAACCCATAATAATAATTTTCATTGGATAACCTCTTGAAGGGATAGTGTGGAAACCTTTCCCTTGCGCATGTTTTTGAAGCCGCGCACAACGGATTTTCTAATCCATTCAATCGAATATAACACAAGCGCGTTCATTCCCAGAATGATCCACATCCATTCTGGCAGTGGAATATGGTCGAAAATTTTGGCGAGGAATGGGATGTATATAATGCCAATAATTCCCAGCAATTCGATCAGGATGCCAGCCAGCAAGTATTTGTTACTCAACCATCCGAGGGATGAACTGCGCATACGGTCTGAACGGCAAGCCAGGGCATTCCCAACCTGTGACATGACCACGCCCGCATGATAAACCGTTGCCGCTAAAAGCATGGTTTTTTCAAATGATAAATTCAACTTGAAATCAACCAGGTTTTCCAGCGGGGCAAGAAATGACAGCCCGATCCTGTGGACGTGACCCGCAAGAATAAAGATGGATAGGAATGCCGCAAAACATAAAATTGATTCGATCATGCCCAGCCAAAACGCGCGGGTCAATAAGCCGCTGTCAAGCAGTGGCTGGTTGCGTGGACGCGGCGGACGTTTCATGACATCGGGTTCTGGTTTTTCCATGCCCAGCGCCAACGCGGGGAACAGGTCTGTGCCGAGATCAATGGCTAAAATTTGCCGCACGCTTAAAGCCAGCGGCACCAACGGTAGATTCGCCTTGACGATGAAAGGCATCAATTCAGGGATATTGCTTGAAAAAATGTATGTGATGAATTTGCGGATATTGTCGTACACGCCGCGCCCCTCTTCGATTGCGGCGGTGATTGCGCCAAAGTCATCGTGCGTCAAAATAATATCGGCGGCTTCTTTTGCAACATCTGTTCCGACAATTCCCATCGAGATGCCCACATCCGCTTTGCGAAGGGCGGGCGCGTCGTTCACGCCATCGCCTGTGACCGCCACCACTTCGCCGCGCGCCTGAAAGGCTGAGACGAGTCTCATTTTATGTTCGGGAGCCATGCGGGCAAATAGCACTTCCTGATCGAGTAACCCTTGCAAGGCAACATCCGACAGTTCATCCAATTCTGCGCCAGTGATGATGAGTGAGTTGGGTGTGGTCAACATTCCTACGCGCCGCGCCAGTGATTCGGCGGTTAGTCCATAATCGCCTGTGATCATCACAATGCGAATATTTGCCTCACGGCAGGTCTGGACTGCTTTTTCAACCTGCGGTCTTGGCGGGTCCATCATTGCCATCAATCCAAGAAATGTCAAATCCTGCTCGACGGTTTCGGCTGTGTATGAGCCAGTACGCGGAGGCAGATCACGCCGCGCCAAGGCCAGCACGCGCAAAGCGTTGCGCGCATAATGGTCGTTGACTCCCATGATTTCTTCGCGCAGTTGGTTTGTAAGCGGTACGTTTTCACCGTTGATCAAAACCTGCGCGCAAAGTTGCAGTACCTCGCGCGGCGATCCTTTGACAAAGGCCGTCTCGTGATTGGCTTCGCGATGGATCGTGGTCATTCGCTTGCGCCGCGCGTCAAATGGAATTTCGTGGATGCGCGGCAGAATTTGATTGACAGCCTCTTCCAAAATGCCATCTTTCATCGCGGCGACTTTCAGGGCGGCTTCGGTCTGATCGCCGAGGCTGGTCCAACCCGGATGTTCGATGGATGGATGATTGATGCGCGCGTTGTTACAACAGGATGCAACTTCCAACAAACTCAGCAGGTCTTTCTCCCAAACTTGTCCGCTTGGGTCTGGAGAAAACTTGCCCTCCGGCTCGTATCCAACCCCCGTGACTTTGATCCTTTTTTGCGCGACCCAGATGTCGCGCACGGTCATTTGATTTTGAGTCAACGTACCGCTTTTATCAGTACAGATGATGGACACCTGACCGAGTTTTTCCACGGTGGATAGTTTCTTTGCCAGTACGCCTCTTTTGGCAAGGCGTTGAACTGCGGCGGCCAAAGAGAGAGTGAGCGTGGCTGTGAGTCCTTCGGGGATCACTGCGACCACAATGCCAAGCGCAAGCAGGGTCACTTGTTTGACGGGGAACGCGAGCGAGAAATAGCCAACCACAACGACAATTGCGCCGATGCCCA
>JFJP01037579.1_pt1 | contig 25601 bp, 17 predicted proteins | sample 431651 | NCBI WGS metagenome assembly JFJP01 (sample SAMN02602958, study PRJNA72255) | Microbial mat metagenome, whole genome shotgun sequencing project. | biome: fresh water; feature: sink hole; material: water; isolation source: purple microbial (photo- and chemosynthetic) mats found in...
AGATATTGGAAGAAAACAAAAATCGTAAGGGTCAGAAAATTGTATTTATTCACGGAAAAGGCGAAGGTGTGTTGCGTAGCGAAATAGAAAAACTACTGAAAACGCGCTACAAAACGTATTATTTTCAGGATGCATCGTTTAGAGAATATGGATTTGGGGCAACTTTGGTGACGATAAAGTAGAGAGAGAACCCCTAGCCCCTAAAGGGGGATTAACAACCCCTAACCTCTCCCGTGAAAAACGGGATAAATTGCGGGGAATTATGCGAGTTCAATCGACATATTTATTTGAATGTCGTTTAAATATATTTTTTCTTTTAAATTCGAATTCACCTTATCCCGTGTACCAGGATTTTGATTTCAACATTTTCTAACAACTATCGTTGTAGAAAGCATGAAGAAGTTACTAATTTAGCTCCCTCTCCTCGGGAGAGGGCTGGGGAGAGGTATTAACTAAACGACATTGTTATTTATTTACGACAAAAACAAACACTAACTACATTACAATAGTAAGATACTTTAGTATAATCTATATGAATTATAATCTCAATATAAAAAAAGACGCAGCTTCCAATGTAAAAGTGAGCATGAAAACTACGCTACAAAGCCTGCTAACACTAATGGGCAAAGAGCGGAAAAACATGTACATTGCCATGGTTTTTATTTTTATCAATTCTGGATTAAATTTGGTAGCTCCTTATTTAATTGGACATGCAGTTGATAATTTTGTGATTACCAAGCAATACGATGGCGTAATAAAATATTCTATTATTCTGTTTGGCGTATTTGCTTTGGCTTTGGTGAGCGGTTATACCCAAACACAATTGATGGGTAGAGTTGGACAACGAATGTTATTTAACTTGCGAAACTCCGTTTTTAATAAATTGCAAGAATTACCCATCGATTTTTTCAATCAAAATAAAGCCGGCGACTTAATTTCGAGGGTAAACAACGATACCGATAAAATTAACCAGTTTTTTTCGCAGTCGTTGGTGCAGTTTATGAGTAGTATTTTTACTATGACAGGTGCTGGAATTTTTCTGTTATCCATCAACATTGAATTGGGATTGGCGGCACTTGCCCCCGCCCTACTCTTATTGATTTTTACACGTAGTATTTCGCCTTGGGTAAAAAGTACCAACGCGGCCAATTTGAAAAGTACGGGTGAAATGAGTGCCGAAATTCAAGAAAGTTTGAATAACTTTAAAGTGATTGTGGCATTTAATCGCCGTGATTATTTCCGAAAAAGATTTGATGAAGTTAATATAGGTAATTATCAAACGGCCATAAAAGCTGGTATTGCCAATAATATTTTTACTCCAGTGTATGGCTTTTTATCCATTGTGGGGCAAATGGTGGTGCTGGCTTTTGGTATTTACCTCATTTTTGTAGGTCAATTTACCTTGGGTTTATTAATTAGTTTTTTGGGTTATATCAATTCGTTTTATAATCCATTGCGACAAATTGCTGCTTTGTGGGCAAACTTTCAGGTAGCACTGGCTGGTTGGGATCGAATTTCGCAAATTTTGGTTATGGAAAACAACCTGCCCCAAGTTCCTAGCTCCGAAAAAGAAAATACCAATTGTGTACTTTCTTTCCACAATGTTTCATTCTATTACATTCCAGGAAAAGAAATTCTAAAAGATGTGAGTTTTAGTTTAGACCGTGGAAAAACGTATGCATTTGTTGGACCAACTGGTGGTGGAAAAACTACAACGGCCTCGCTTATGTCGCGATTATACGACCCAACTTCGGGACAAATTATGCTCAATGGCATTGATATTCGGTCGTATAGCGCCGGTGATAGAACTGCCAAAATTGGTTTTATTCTGCAAGAACCATTTCTTTTTACAGGAACTTTGCGTGATAATATATTGTACGGGAACGAATGCTTCGACGAACTTTCCGATGAAAAATTAATGGGTGAGCTTAAAGAGGTGTCGCTAGAAGGATTGGTGGACAGGTTTGACGGTGGATTAACATCCGAAATTAAAGCTTCCGGCGATGGCATCAGCCTAGGTCAAAAGCAGCTTATTGCATTTATGCGAGCTGTGATACGCCGCCCCGAATTGCTAATTCTGGACGAAGCCACTGCCAATATTGACACTGTTACCGAACAGTTATTGGAATCCATCCTGATGAAACTTCCTAAAAGTACCATCCGCATTATCATTGCCCATAGGCTTAATACCATCGAAAATGCAGACGAAATATACTTCGTAAATGCAGGTTCGGTTATAAAAGCGGGCTCCATGAATGAGGCTGTAAATTTATTGCTGGATGGAAAAAGGGAAAGCTGAGAAAGAACATAAAATTAGAAATCGCACTAAGAAAAAAACGGTTGACTGCATTCACAGTCAACCGTTTTGGTATTTACAAATGAAAAACTTACTCGTTTTCCAAAGGCTCTAATTCTATCATCAATGTTTCTCTGGGAATACGAACTCCTAAGTCCACATTAATTTTTTTGATACGAGCAGTAAATGGCATTTCAATACGATTTTGCATTTTCATTGCTTCCAGTATTAAAAGTGGCGCTCCTTCTTTTACTACATCACCCTCTTTTACAAAAATACTAAGAATAGTACCTGGTATAATAGATTGAATATCATAAGGACTTGCATTGACCCATACTTTTCTATTCAAGTATTTCTTTGTGAGTAGCGTTTTATATTTTCGCGCTGTTACTGCAAAATCAACATATTCTGGTTTTTCTTTATTCATATATTAGTTTTTTTTTACTGGTCACCATTTTACATTTAAGTAAATAAAATGAACAAGTAAACAAGTAAACATAATGTTTGGAAAATATATTAAAAGGTTTTTTCACCTTTTAGATTCTTTGATTTCAAGTTTTATAATTAAAATGGTGGGATACCATGTTTTTTTGCAGGACGATAATCGTCTTTGTTTTTTGACATTTCAAGTGCATGAATCAATAATTCGCGGGTTTCTGATGGTTCAATCACCGCATCGATATAACCTTTAGAGGCTGCTACAAAAGGATTAGCAAATTTCTCGATATATTCTTGCACTTTTTGCTGACGCATTGCATCTTCATCTTCTGCTTCCATAATTTCTTTGCGGAAAATGATATTAGCAGCACCTTCAGGTCCCATAACTGCAATTTCGGCACCTGGCCAAGCAAACATAAAGTCGGCTCCAAGGTGACGAGAATTCATGGCTATATAACCACCACCGTAAGCTTTGCGCAAGATAACGGTTATTTTTGGCACTGTAGCTTCCGAGTATGCATAAAGCATTTTGGCTCCATGACGAATAACGCCGGCATGCTCTTGATCCACACCAGGCAAGTAACCAGGCATGTCTTCAAGGGTAACAATTGGGATATTGAAAGCATCGCAAAAACGAATAAAACGAGCAGCTTTATCTGAAGCATCGCAATCGAGCACACCAGCCAAATATATTGGCTGATTGGCAACAAAACCAATTGTTTCGCCATTAATACGTCCAAAACCGATTACGATATTGGCAGCCCAAAGTTCGTGAACCTCCAAGAATTTTGAATCATCACTCAATGCGTAAATTACTTCGCGCACATCGTAAGGTTGCTTGGCATCGGCTGGAATAATATTTTCTATATTCTTTTTCGATTTTGGTTTTTTTGGCTCAATACTAGCAGCTTTTTGTTGGTTGCTGGAAGGAAGTAAAGATACCAATTCTTTAATTTGGTCAAAACATTCCAATTCGCTCATGGCAAAGAAATGAGCATTACCAGTAATTTCGGCATGTACACGTGCACCACCTAAATCTTCTTGAGAAATTTTTTCGCCCAAAACAGTTTCAATAACACTTGGACCTGTAATAAACATTTTGGAAATATTGTCAACAACAAAAACAAAATCTGTCAATGCTGGAGAATAAACAGCACCGCCAGCACAAGGACCTAAGATTACTGAAATTTGTGGAATTACGCCTGAAGCCATGGTATTGCGATAAAAAATTTCGCCATATCCTGCCAAGGCACCAATACCTTCTTGAATACGTGCACCACCCGAATCGTTAATACCGATACATGGCACTTTCATTCTCAAAGCGTGATCCATAATTTTGGTAATTTTACGTGCATGTTTAAGTCCTAACGAACCACCCATTACCGTAAAATCCTGTGCATAAATACAAATTGGAGCTCCACTCATAGTACCAGTTCCAGTGATTACACCGTCGCCAGCCAGCTCTTTGCTTGCCATTCCGAAGTTGCGTTCTTCGTGTTCTACAAAAAGGTCGTATTCATGAAATGAATCGACATCCAACAAGGCAAGAATTCTATCACGAGCAGTCATTTTACCCATGGCAACTTGTTTCTCAATGGCTTTGTCACCTCCACCTTTTTCTACAATTGCTTTCTTTTGTCGTAATGCCAGAATGTTTTTCTTTAAAGACATAAAAACTTTTTTTTAATGAAACTTAGTTTTATAGCTAAAACAGCGATTTTAACACTGCTTTATTTCAGCACAAAAGTAATACTTTAATTTTAAAGAAAGACATTTTTACCCTATTTGTTTTACCTGTAAATTAATATCTAACTAATTTTCAACTTTTTAAGGATATTTTTTCGAACAGTATTATAACCCACAGAATAGCAATTTGAATCAATATTCTGTAAATAAGACTTTAGTTCGGAACTTAAATCGGTATCGCTTTTGCATATTTCAAAGAGTATTTTCATCGAGAGTGATTGAACTGCAATTGGATACTTGGGAGAAACCATCCATTCAAAACACGCATTTATAAAATATACTGAAATATCTTTGGGTAAGGGTAAATTATACAGTATTGACAAACACCCCCGATGCAAACTAGGGTGTGAAACTAAAAGGGCAAAGTCAATAATTTCAGCCACTTGTTTTTCATTAAACCAATCAGGGTATTTTTCACTTATTTTGATGCAAGCCCATGCAGCTCGCCAGGCAGTATTTTTATCTGCATCAAAGATGAGCTTAAATACAACCTCAAAATCTTTTGGATTTTCGAATACATTCACTACAATGTGGTCCAAAAAATTCTTAGACAATGGCTTTGACAATTGATTGCGGTAATTCATGATATATTAGTTCTAGACTTTAAAGATAATTGAAATGCTTTTAAATGTCTTAACATATTGACATATAATAATTTAAAATCCTATATTTGAGTCTGCTCCAATAAGTCAATTTTTTATTTTTTAACGCAAACGGAGTTTTCCGATGTAGTATTTCGACATTCCGAGTAGCGGGAGAACAATCCAGTTAGCGTTGCAACTTTGCATCCCGGTAACTATCGTGGATTACGTTCAAAAAATACTTTTCGGTGTGGATTCAAGACTCATTTACAAATAGATAAGCTAAAAGAAACGAAAGTGCACTAAACGAAAAAGACTGATTCAACCTTTGTTTGAATCAGTCTTTTTTCGATTGTTTTAACAATTCTGTACTTATTATTTAGCATCCAAATCAACACATGCATTGTATATATTTTCAACCAATTGTGGTAATTTATCTTGAGGCACTGCTGAAAATGCCAAGCGAATAACGCTACCAAGTACAATAACACCTGTACTATATTTTTCAAGAAGATGTTTGCGAATATCCTCTGCTACTAAACCTTTTTTGAGCTCAATGCACATAAAATAACCCGAATTAAAGGGTAGCGGTGCAAAATAAGGTGTATTTTTAGGTTTTGAAATTTCAGTTCGTAAAATTTGATACCTATTCTTTAGAATTTCAAATTTTGTCTTTTTTGAAGCTTCGTATGTTGGAGAATTATATACCTCATACAATAAAGATTGAGATAATTGACTTATATTCGAGATGTTACCACGTACAGCACCACCAGTTTTATTTTCGAGGGCTTCATACAATTCTGCTGTACCCCCTTTTATTGCGTAGCTAATAAAACCAACACGAAATCCCCAAACGTAATCTTCCTTAGTAGGTCCATCAAGTTTTATGGCTAATACATTTTCCGAAAGATTGGCTAATTCTACGAAGATGGATTCTGTGTAAACACCTTCTTCATACACCAATCCAAAATAAGCATCATCTATTATAACAATAACTTTTTTGCCTTTATCGGCCATTTTCTTTATTTCGGCCACAATAGCTTTAATTTCGGAAATTAATGGCGTATAACCTGCGGGATTGTTAGGGAAATTTAAAAGTGTAATTATTTTCTCGCCTTTGATGCTATTCAGTTTATCAGCAAAATCGGCCACATTAAAACCGCCATTATCAAAAAGCTCAAAAGTTTCAACTTTAGCACCATAGCTATTTTCGAGTATAAGATTGTAATTTTCCCAGTAGTGATTGGAGAGTAAAACCGTATCTCCCTCGTTGGCAAACAGATAACCCGCCATGCTAATGCCATGAGTAAGCCCATTTGTTGCTATTGGATTGCTAAATAACGTATCTTTAAGGGATGGATTTTTACTGTAAATAGATTTTTTCCAAAGGGTACGAAATTCGGGTTTACCAAAACTTGGGGCATAAGGAAATATATTGGCAGTAGGCATGTTAACTAAAGCATCAAATTCTGGAAGATGCATTGATGATCCATCGTCTTCAACGGCCTCACCAATGGTAGCATTTATTGCTTTTCCTTTGGCTTGAGCAGATTGTGCCAAAATACCAAGCTTTGGAAAAAAAATGTTTTTGCCACGCTCCGAAAGCATTTTTAATACATTTGGATTACTTGATTCAATTGTGTTGTTTAGTAATAATGCTTGATTGTCCATTTTCGATTTAATTTTTTTATTTGTTTTTTAAGTTATTTATTGCTAGTAGTTAGTATATAATTTGATGCATCTGCTATGTTTTCGGATATTATGCAATTAAAATTTAATTAGTCTCTCTATGTTTATTGCCTTGATTAGTAAGAACATAAATCGGTGTTAAGCCCACATTTAATCCACATTCCTCCTCATTACAAGGATGATTGTCAACTATAAATGATTTTCTCAAATTCAAATTGAACAATTCATCTGCTAATTTTATAAAATAGGATTTCTGTTTTCTACAAATACAATTGTCTTCAGTTTTATGCCTACAGCCAAACACTTGATTTATAATTATTCCATTAAATAATAATGTTTCTACAATGTATTTATTCACCAGTTCTACTTCGAAATCAGTTGTGATACCTTTCGAAATGCCCGATTGGTTTGTGATAATAAATAGTAGAAAATACTCCTGCAATTTAAAAGAGAATTAAAAGTAGCTTGGAAGAATTTTACTTTATATGGATTTTTGATATATCCCATATCTTCAATATTGTTTCAAACAACAAAAATACCAAATTTGTTCTTAATTAAATAAGCTTCACTTCATTTATTAAGTATCTTTTAGAAGATTGATTTAATTTTTATTTAGATGAAAGAAATAATTAGAGTCTTCCATTAAGAAATATATTATAGGGCGATGGATATTTCTATAGTATCTAAAGCTAAGAATGAAGGTTTATTATACAAAGGTAGTCATTCTATTTCCAAACTTTTGAACTAAAAAATTAGCCGAAAAACTAAAAAAACGAGCCTTAACGACTCGTTTTTTTTATTTTACCAATACAAATTTCTTATCCACAACGTGAATAGGCACAATTTTTACAAGTTAAACATCCCTCTTGATATACCAAGGTGTGTTGACCACATTCTGGGCACGGTTTTTCGTTAATTTGTGTTCCATCTGGTATGTATTTTTTCAATGCACGCTCCACTCCTACTTTCCAAGTATTGATAGATTCGTTATCAAGCTGTAGTCCAGAAACCAATTTGATTACCTGATCTATAGGCATTCCGTAGCGCAATACTCCCGAAATTAATTTGGCATAATTCCAAAATTCTTTATCAAATTTATGCGATAATCCTTCTACTGTGGTTTTGTAGCCACGCTTGTTTGCAAATTGGAAATCATAGCGTTTGTTGCCGCTATGGTCAACAGTTTTGATAATTCTACCCTCGGTAACAGTTTTTGGTAGCAAAATTCCTTCTTCGTCATCGGCCAATCCTGTAAAAATTTCATAAGGACGTCCGTTAGATAATCCCACAAACGCAATCCACTTATCCTTAGAGTTTTGAAAACGAACAACATCGCAATCTAATTCCTTTGGACGAATCAAATAATCTTCGTTGTAGCAAAAACAATGCTCCTTTTTATCCTCTTTTTTCTCTTCTTTCTTTTCTTCTACAGCAATGAGAACGCCAGTACGTGATCCATCGCGATATACAGTAACTCCTTTACAACCAACTCGCCAGGCTTCTTCATATAATTTTCCAACTAACTCTTCGGTGGCATCGTTTGGCAAATTAATGGTTACGCTAATTGAGTGATCTACCCATTTTTGAATACGGCCTTGCATTTGTACCTTTTTCAACCAATCTACATCGTTGGCAGTGGCTTTATAATAAGGTGATTTTGCTACTAATTCATCAATTTCTTCTTTGCTATATATTCTGGTTGTGGAATAATTGTTGGCTTCCATCCAAGTTACAAATTTATGATGGAAAACAATGTATTCCTCCCACGAATCGCCATTTTGATCTACAAAATCTATACGAACATTTTTATCGTTGGGGTTAACTTTGCGTCGGCGAGTGTAAACAGGCATAAATACAGGCTCAATTCCAGAAGTGGTTTGGGTCATTATACTAGTTGTACCCGTTGGGGCTATGGTTAAACAAGCAATGTTTCTCCGACCATATTTTACCATATCGGTGTACAATTCAGGGTCTGCTTCACGCAAACGTTGAATATACGGATTATTTTCTTCGCGTTTGGCATCGTAAACATTAAATGCACCACGCTCTTTGGCCATGATTACTGAAGAGCGGTAGGCTGCTAGAGCTACTGCTTTATGTACTTTTTCCGAAAAATCGGTTGCCTCGTCAGTTCCATATCTGAAACCCATAGCGGCCAACATATCACCTTCGGCAGTTGTGCCAACTCCTGTACGACGACCTTGCGAAGTTTTTACTTTTATTTTATCCCAAAGTTTTAATTCCGTGTTTTTTATATCATCAGTTTCTGGGTCAGATTTGATTTTTTCAATGATTTTTTCAATTTTTTCCATCTCCAAATCAATAATATCATCCATAATGCGTTGAGCAAGAATAACATGCTTATTGAATAATTCAAAATCGAAAGTAGCTTGGGGCGTGAACGGATTGTTGATATAGGAATATAAATTTATGGCCAACAAACGACAGCTATCATACGGACATAGTGGAATTTCGCCACATGGATTGGTAGAAACAGTTTTGTAGCCTAAATCGGCATAACAATCGGGCACAGATTCACGAATTATGGTATCCCAAAATAGGATTCCTGGTTCGGCCGATTGCCACGCATTGTGAACGATTTTTTTCCACAAAGAGTTGGCATCAATTTCTTTAGTGTACCAAGGTTCAGTAGATTGAACTGGATATTGTTGGGTAAATGGTAGATTGTTAACAGCGGCCTCCATAAAATCGTCGTGTAATTTTACCGACACATTGGCACCGGTAACTTTACCCGATTCCATTTTAGCATCAATAAATGACTCTGAATCTGGATGTTTAATAGAAACGCTCAACATCAATGCGCCACGACGACCATCCTGCGCTACTTCGCGCGTAGAATTAGAATACCGCTCCATAAACGGAACTATACCAGTAGAAGTAAGTGCCGAGTTTTTAACTGGCGAACCTTTGGGGCGAATGTGTGAAAGATCGTGACCCACACCCCCGCGGCGCTTCATCAATTGAACTTGCTCTTCATCAAGTTTGATAATGGCGCCGTAAGAATCGGAATCGGTATCAAATCCAATTACAAAACAATTAGACAGTGAAGCCACCTGAAAGTCATTGCCAACTCCTGTCATCGGGCTACCTTGTGGAACAATGTACTTAAAATTGCGGAATAATTCAAAAAGCTCATCGGCAGAGAGCGGATTTGGATATTTGTTCTCAATTCTAGCAATTTCTCTTGCCAAACGTCGATGCATATCATCTGGGGTTAGCTCATATACATTGCCAAACGAATCTTTTAATGCATATTTGGTTGCCCAAACTTTAGTTGCTAAGTCGTCGCCTTTGAAAAACTCAAACGAAGCTTGGCGAATTTCTTCAGGAGTAAATGTTTTTGTTTCCACTAAAATAAATTGTTTAATTGGATTATTAATTGGGTTTTAAATTGGGATTAAACTTATCCAAATCAGAGTGCAAACTTAGCTATTTATTTTCAATATTGCAATAATAAACACGCATTTTTTTCAACTATAAAAAAAAGTTTTCTGTTTTAATTTTTATATTGCTGATATACAGGATATTAAATTTTCAGTAAAACATTATTGTTTTCCAAAAAAAAATCTAATAAATTTATTGGTTTTCAAATACAGAAAAGGGATTATACGGATTATAAATATGTGGATAGATTTTAGAATATCATTTTGCCAAAACTATTTTGAAATTTCACCATTTTCAACATGGAAAATTGTTGCATCTTGTCCCAATTGTTGGAGAATTAAATCTAAATGTTCACGGTTGGTGTCGGTAATAAATATTTGTCCAAAAGTTTCGCCCGAAACTAATTCTACTATTTGTTTCACACGAAACGAATCCAATTTATCAAAAATATCATCCAATAACAATAATGGTGATTTACGGTGTGTGCGTTTTAGAAAATCAAATTGCGCCAATTTAAGCGATATAAGATAGGTTTTATTTTGTCCTTGCGACCCTACTCGCTTAATAGCATACCCATCCAGCATCATTTCCAATTCATCTTTGTGAATGCCCTGGGTGGAATATCCTAATATTCTGTCTCGACTGCGGGTTTCAAACATACGCGCTTTAATGTCATACTCTTGGTGTTGCGAATGATATCTGAGGCTAATTTGCTCATTTCCGCCCGAAATAAAACTGTAGAAATTTTGGAAAATGGGAATAAATTCAACAATAAACATTTTGCGCTGCTCATATATATATGTGCCATACATTGCCATTTGCTCCTCCCAAATATCTAATAATGAATCATCTATAGGAGTTTCTATTTTAAGCAATGCATTTCGCTGCTTCAGAGCATTGTTATATTGGAGTAGTTGATTGAGATAAGTTTTATTAAATTGGGAGATAACACCGTCAATAAATTTACGTCGCTCATCGCTCCCTTCCGAAATTAAAACCGAATCGTGGGGCGATACAAACACCAAAGGCAACAAACCAATGTGATCTGAAAGACGCTCATATTCTTTTTTATTTCGCTTAAATTGTTTTTTCAAACGAGGTTTCATTCCACAATAAATATCTTCAATGGCATCGCCTACTTGATACTTTCCTTGTATTAAGCAGAAATCTGCATTGTGCAAAATATTTTGCGAATCGATTGAATTTGAGTGACTTTTGCAGAATGAAAGAAAATAAATGGCATCAAGTATATTGGTTTTTCCCATACCATTGTTACCTATAAAGCAATTTATTTTGGGCGAAAAAACCAAATCGGCCTCACGGATATTTTTGTAATTAAGTATGGATAGTGAATTTAAACGCATAAGGGGTGTGTATAATTTTGACTTGCAAAAGTAGGAAATATTTACCTACCTACAATTTATTTTATTCTGGTTATATGTTTGGAACAATCGTTGATTTATTTTAAAATATTTTCAATTGTATTTTCTATAAAACTATCATCGCGCAAGATGCTGTATTTCAATTAAATAACAAACTAAGAACAAGAAAAAATTTCAATTAAAGAAAAAAAAATAGTGATATTATAATAATTTACTAGTGTTACTATTGTAATATAAAAAATTTGAATTACCTTTGCAACGTCAAAGGGAAAAAGACAAAAAACCCTAGCCTCTAAAGATGTACTATATTAGTACTGTAAAGCTTGAATATCAACTTATACTTAAATAATTCAAAAATGGAAAAAAATACAGAAATCAACACTATCTTCAATTCCCCGCAATTTATCCCGTTAGAAACGACAGGAGTTAGGGATCATATTGTAATTATCGGTGGCGTAGCCGCAGGAGCAACTGCAGCCGCCAAAGCCCGTCGTATTTCACCAACCGCACAAATTACGATGCTCGAAGCTGGTCCAGACATTTCGTTTGCCAATTGCGGACTGCCTTATTATATTGGTGGCGATATTAAAAGTCGCTCGAAACTCATTCTGCAAAGTCCAGAAAGCTTCAAAGAGCAATATGATGTGGATGTATTTGTAAATACAAAAGTGACTTCAATTAACAAAGAAGCACATCAAATTATGACAACCAATGTAGAAACAGGTGTGTCAAAAGCATTCGAATATACAAAGTTGATTCTTGCCCAAGGCGGTCGTCCCATCACTCCTACCCTTCCTGGAGCCGATTCTAAACACGTTTTTACGCTTTGGACTTTGGAAGATATGGACAAAATAGCCAGTTTTATTGATGAGAAAAAGCCTAAAACCGCCGTGGTAGTTGGTGGTGGTTTCATTGGATTGGAAATGGTGGAAGCATTGGTAAAACGTGGCTTGAAAGTAAACGTGGTGGAAATGATGCCACACGTAATGGCGATTATGGAGGCCGAAACCGCAGGATTTATTGAAACAGAAATGCTTTCGTTTGGCGTAGGAATACATACTAGTACAGGCGTTACCGAAATTCTACCCAATGCCGTAAAACTTGATAATGGAAAAACGCTGGATGCCGATATGGTATTACTTTCCATTGGCGTTCGTCCAACTTTGCAACTGGCCAAAGATGCTGGTTTGGAACTTGGCGAAGCAGGCGGTTTATTGGTGAATACTTATTTGCAAACTTCCGATGTTGATATTTATGCAGCTGGCGATATGGTGGAAATTGAACACCGTGTGAACGGCAAAAAAGTACGTATTCCGTTGGCTGGTCCTGCCAATCGTCAGGGACGAATAGCTGCCGAAAATGCGTTGGGTGGAAATCACGCTTACAAAGGTGCATTGGGAACTTCAGTAGTGCGCGTTTTTGAAGCAGTGGCCGGAACTACTGGTTTATCGTTGAAACAAGCCCGCTCGCTGGGCATTGAAGCCGATGCAGTGGTGGTTCACAAGGAACATCACACTTCTTACTATCCTGGTGCCGAAACAGTTACGGCCATGTTAGTTTACGACCGCAACTCAGGCATTGTGCTTGGGGGACAAACAGCTGGTTATAAAGGTGCCGACAAGCGTTTGGACGTTATAGCAACCGCTGCAGCTGCAAAACTTACTTTGGACGATCTGGCCGATTTGGATTTAGCCTACTCGCCACCGATTGGAACTGCCAACGATGCTATTAACATGGCTGCCTATACTGCCGAAAACAGAATATCGGGTTTCAGTCCTTCGGTAACTGTTACAGAATTAGATGCTTACGTTGATGGTAGAAATCCTATTTATGTGGATGTACGTGATATTTTTGCCTTTGAAAAAAGTCATATTGAAGGAGCAATTCACCTGCCATTGGAATTATTATTGCAACAATTAAATACTTTACCAACAGGTCGTCAAGTAATTGTTTATGATGAAACTGGCAAAAAAGGACATCAAGCATTGCGCACACTTTTAGGTGCTGGTTTTACAGATGTCACCAACATTTCTGGCGGACATACGTCATTACAGCGTCAAGCACAAGCAGTTGGTTTCAAAAGAATTAGCATTAATATATTGCCTATTGTAGCAAAATCATTGAATGAAACATCGAAAGAAACAGAAGAAGAAACAACAAATGAAACAGTAGATTTTAATTCTCCAATAGTTGTTGATGTTCGTACTACTGAGGAATTTATCACTGGTGCATACCCCGATGCTATCAATATTCCTTTAGACGATTTGATGGGTCGGTACGAAGAACTTGGCAATAACGGAGCAAGAGAAATTACTGTTTATTGCGCTTCGGGTGCACGCTCAGCTTACGCACAAAGAATGTTAATGCAAATTGGTTATGAAAATGTGAAAAATGGAGGTGGCTTAGGTTCTATGATGGCACGTCAGAAAGCAAAACCAGCCGCAACTGCACCAGCAAGTGCAGCACAATCTAATGAACCAATAATTATAGATGTACGTACTGCTCAGGAATTTGCAGGTGGCGCTTACCCTGGCGCAATGAATATTCCACTTGATGACTTGCAAACACGATTGAATGAAATTGGTAGTCAATCGAGAGAAATTACTCTTTATTGTGCTTCGGGCGCACGGTCAGCTTATGGTCAACGTGTTTTGCAACATCACGGATTTACGAACGTAAAAAATGGTGGCGGTATCATGCAAATGATGAGTAAAAGATAAAAAAACCTAGCCACTAAAGGGACCTAAGCAAGTTCATTCGACACAAAAACAGTTAAATAACAATCAAATTAAAAAAACCAATACTAACCTAATTCCCTGCAATTTATCCCGCCTTTCTGCGGGAGGGGTTAGGGGTAGTTTGTTTAAATCCACACAATTATGTTATCAGCAATTAAAAACTTATTGGGTTTTGGTCCCAAAACAGATTATGCAGAATTAGTAAAACAAGGTGCAATAATCCTTGATGTAAGAACTAAAAGCGAATTTACAACAGGTCATATAAAGGGTGCAATCAATATTCCTGTAGACCAAATTGTAAAAAATCTCAGTAAATTGAAAGACAGAAACAAGGCAATAATTACTTGTTGCGAATCGGGTTCGAGAAGTGGAATGGCAAAAAGAGTTTTGAAATCAAACGCTTATATGAACGTATATAATGGAGGGTCGTGGTATAGTTTAGACCGAAAATTGTAATTGAAAAGTACTGATATTACTGGTATTCTAATCAAAAATATAACTACAAATTATGGAAACTGCATTAATAATAATTGGAACTTTAGTAGTGGCTTTTTTGGTATTAAACATTTATGCAAGAGCCAAAATGAAAAATATAACAGCTGTAACCGACCATAAAAATATATTGACACTTACGGAAAAAAACTTTCAGCAACAAACTAAAAATAAAGTTGTTATAGTTGATTTTTGGGCAGCTTGGTGTGCTCCTTGCAGAATGATGGCGCCAATACTAAACGATGTAGCCAATGAATTATCGGGGAATGCAGCTGTAGGCAAAATCAATATTGAAGAGCAAAAGTCGCTTGCCGATAAATTTAAGGTTCGAAGTATACCCACACTCATTCTTTTCGAAAACGGCAAAGAAGTAAAACGATTTGTGGGCATCAAACAAAAAGATTTTTTATTGAAAGAAATTAAAACATTTACTATTTAGGCATTTACAATTTACAATTTCAGGCATGAAAAAAGTATTAATTTTAGGAGGGGGGTTTGCAGGAGTACAAACAGCCATTGAACTCCAAAAAAGCAAGGAATTTGAAGTGACGTTGGTTTCCGATCGTGATTACCTTTTTGTATATCCTATCTCCATCTGGATACCTGTTCATTTGAAAAAATTTGAAGACGTACAAGTACCACTTGAAAAAATTCGTAAGAAATTCAATTTCAAGCTGATAATTGATAAAGTTATAGGCATAAGAGCAGCCGACAATGAAGTGATTTGCGAAAGCCAGGTATTGAGTTACGACTATTTGGTGGTGGCTTTTGGTGCAGATAAAGTGCAACACAAAGGCATGAATCACACACTCACGATCTGCGGAAAACCTGAAATGAGCGTTTTGTTGCGCGACAAGCTGGATAGTTTGGTTGCCCGTGGGAGTGGTAAAATTGCCATTGGATTTGGTGGTAACCCCAAAGACAAATCGGCTGTGCGTGGTGGACCTGCTTTTGAGTTGATTTTCAACATTCAGCATTATTTGAAAAAGAAAAAGCTTGCCGATAAGTTTGAACTAACCTTTTTTGCACCAATGGATGAACCGGGAGCTAAAATGGGTCCTGGAGCTTTGGGAATGCTCGATAAAATGTTTAAACGATACAATATTAAAATTCGCTTTGGAAAAAAAATAACCGAATTTGTAGAAGATGGCGTCCTTTTCGAAGATGGTTCTAAACTTGATTCGGATATGATTATGTTTATATCGGCTGGTACTGGATCAGCTATCCTCAAAAACACTGATTTGCCACTTTCCGAAGCTGGATTTGTAAAAATAAATAATTACGGTCAGGTTCCTGGATACGAAAATGTGTTTGCTGCTGGCGATACTGCAGCTTACGAAGGACCTGATTGGATTTCGAAACAAGGGCACATTGCGGAAGTGATGGGACGTAACGTGGCTGACAATATCATGGCTATTAACAACGGTCTATTCCCCAACAAAGGATATCAGGAACATTTAAGCATTTTGTGCGTGATGGATACTGGCGATGGCGCTGCCTTTGTGTATCGAAAAGGTGAAAAAGCATTCCTTATACCAATGCCATTTATTGGACACTGGCTCAAACGTGGCTGGGGAGTGTATGCTAAACTTACCAAAACAGGGAAATTCCCACGATTACCCAATATGTGATTTTTTGAAATGGCAGCATCTTCATTTCGCAATAAAAATCATTGGTATGATGGCGGGTTTTATGATAAAATAGTAGCACCTAATCAAACAAAGCTATTATCCCGAGAAGCGGGATACAAAAACTTTCAGTTTTTCTACCGATAAATCGGCATGTTTCATACCGTAAAAACGGCACGTCGGCATGTTCCATTTGCGTCCCGATAGCTATCGGGATAGAGTTCAAAAAAACATTTTTTATAACGAACTATTGATATATATACATTAATAATTCATTCTAAGCAAATTGACAATTTCACCAAAAGTAATCATTGCACAACTCTAATGCATAAAAATTAGCAATAATATTAAACGTGGGTAAAATTAGACCGTATAATTTCGCCAATAAGTTAACACATTTCACGAGCATTGGTCAAACAAAACAGAGGTCAATTTGTTTTTAATATTAAAAATAACAAATTTACACCCAATGGCAAATTTTTTAATCATCGGTGCATCTTCAGGTATAGGTAAAGCACTCAGTTTTAGATTGGCTGAGGCTGGTCATAGGGTTTTTGGTACTTACAACAAAAACGAACCTCAAACCGAAAAGCCACTAATTCAATACTTTCCGCTCAATGCATTGGACGAAAACCTTACGCTTGACTTCCTTCCCGAATCTTTGACGGGAGTTGTATATTGCCCGGGTAGCATCAATCTTCGCCCTTTTGAACGAATAAAACCCGCCGATTTTTTAACGGATTATCAATTGCAAGTGGCAGGGGCAATAAAAATAATTCAAGCAACTTTGCCTAAATTAAAAAATAGTGACAACCCCTCCATTGTACTATTTTCTACTGCTGCCGTTCAAATTGGGTTACCTTACCATGCGCAAGTTGCAGCTTCTAAAGGTGCCATAGAAGGGTTAACTAAAGTATTGGCTGCGGAATATGCCCCAAAAATTAGAGTTAATTGTGTGGCTCCTTCGCTCACTGATACACCGTTGGCAGCATCTCTTTTAAATAGTGACCAAAAAAGAGAGGCCAACGCACAAAGACATCCACTGAAACGAATTGGTACTGCCGACGATATTGCAAGCATGGTTGAATTTTTACTATCGGCAAATGCCAATTGGATTACTGGTCAAATTATGCACGTTGATGGTGGTTTTTCAACTTTAAAAATATAAATACTTACCGATGGAACAAAAAAATATTGATAGAATTATCGAAATGGCTTGGGAAGACCGTACGAGCTTTGAAGCCATAAAATTTCAATTTGGATTTTCCGAAACCCAAGTTATTGCATTGATGAGAAAGGAATTAAAGCGATGTAGTTTTAATTTATGGCGTAAGCGAGTTAACAGTGGTGTCAGCCAAAAACATGCCCTGCTAAGAAGTCAGGAAGTTGACCGCTTTAAATGTACCCGCCAACGCAGTATTTCGATGAACAAAATTAGCAAGCGATAAATTAGCAACTTCAGTTTGATTTATTCATTGTCAAATGCTAACAATTGACGCAACAACAGCAATATTCACTATAAAGAACATCCATTAAATATTATACTTTGTATTGATTAAATTGCTACGCAATTAAAAATAAAAAGCTTAACACTAAGGCTAAAGAATACACTCATCCCTCCCGATATCTATCAGGACTCTATGTACTTAATATCTTAGTGGTAAATCATTTGTTTTAAGGCACATATAAAATTAATCTATATAAAATTTACTGACTAAATATTTATATTTAAATTTACCAATCTAGATATATCAAATATAATTACCTCAATATTACCCCATTCTATGTTAGAAAAGATTATAGATTTTAGCGTAAAGAACAAACTGATAGTTATTTTATTTACACTTACAATTGCTGCTTTTGGCCTTTATGCTGTGCTAAACATACCTGTGGGTGCAGTGCCCGATATTACAAACAATCAAATTCAAGTAATTACTACCTCTGGTAATTTATCTACTCAAGAGATAGAACAATTTATTACTACCCCTGTGGAAATGGAAATGGCCAATTTACCTGGCGTGAAGGAAATCCGTTCCATTTCAAAATTTGGTATTTCGGTGGTTACGGTTGTTTTTGCCGAAAACATGGGAACTTATTTGCCCCGACAACTTATTGCTGAAAAGATTAAAACTGCATCGGCTAATATTCCTGAAGCTTACGGCTCGCCCGAAATGGGACCAATAACTACGGGCTTGGGTGAAATTTATCAATACATTGTGGATGTAAAACCTGAATTTAGGGATAAATATACCGCTATGGAATTAAGAACAATTCAGGACTGGATAATTAAACGAAGATTATCGGGGATAAATGGCGTAGTGGAAATAAATAGCTGGGGTGGATATTTAAAACAATATGAGGTTTCTGTTATTCCTGCAAGAATTAAAAGCATGGATATTAGCTTAATGGACGTTTTTAATGCGCTCGAAAATAACAATGGAATTGCAGGTGGCTCATACATTGAAAAAACAAATCAAAGTTATTTTATTAGGGGCGATGGCCAGGCAAAAACCCTGGAAGATATTGAAAACATTGTAGTTAAGAATAATGCTGGCACGCCCATTCTGATAAAAGATTTGGCAAATGTAAAATTTGGTTTTGCCAATCGTTTTGGCGCCATTACAGCCAATGGCAAGGGCGAAACAGTGCTTGGTCAGATTATGATGCTAAAAAACGCCAATTCAAAAGTGGTAATTAACGAAGTAAAAAGCAGGGTAGCTGACATTCAAAAAAACTTGCCCGAAGGCGTATTTATCAATCCCATCCTCGAAAGAAGCGAATTAATTTCCAAAACCACATTCACAGTTGTCGAAAATCTTATCCTTGGCGCCATCATTGTTTTGTTTATCGTTGTTTTACTTTTGGGCAACTTTCGCTCGGCCTTGGTAATTTCTTCCATGATACCATTGTCTTTATTATTTACCATAGGCATGATGTTTATTTTTGGTATCGATGCCAATCTGATGAGTCTTGGGGCACTCGATTTTGGAATTATCATAGATGGAGCAGTCATCATTGTTGAATTTATAGCTATTAAAATGACCGTACAACAAGATAAAATTCTGGTAAGTCAAGGAGCAGAACGCCGAGCAATAATGGATAAAATTACTATTGCGGGAGCTTCCAGAATGATGAAATCAGCCATTTTCGGACAGGTAATTATTCTTATTGTTTTTATTCCTATTCTTTCGCTAAGCGGTGTTGAAGGAAAAATGTTTCGCCCCATGGCATTGTCATTTTCTTTTGCCATAATTGGTGCTATGATATTGGGGCTTACTTGGTTACCTGTAGCTGCTTCGCTCTTTTTGAAACCAACAAAAACGAAAAAACGAAATATCTCTGATTGGATAATGGATAAAGTCCACCAGTCGTATTATCCTGTTATTAATTGGTCGTACGGTCATAAACGTTTAGTGCTGAGTGCCGCCATTATTTCGTTAGTAGTTACCGGCTTACTTTTTACGCGCATTGGAGGCGAATTTGTTCCTACACTCGACGAAGGTGATTTTGTTATTCAACCCGTTTTAAAAACAGGAACGTCGCTTAGCAAAACGGTGGAAATGACCACTCAAATGGAAAACATTTTGTTAGAAAAATTCCCAAACGAAGTGGACCAAATTGTCTCACGTATTGGTGCTGCCGAAGTGCCTACAGACCCCATGTCGATGGAAGAAATTGATATGATTATCAAACTCAAACCGAAAAATGGTTGGACTTCGGCCAAAAACAAAGAAGAACTTGCCGATAAATTCAAAGAAGAACTTTCGGTAATTCCAGGTGTGGAATATGAGTTTACGCAACCCATCGAAATGCGTTTTAATGAATTAATTACTGGAGTGCGTTCCGACATTGCTATTAAAATATTTGGCGAAGACCTCGATTATATCAATCAAAAAGCCCTTGAAATAAAAAATATTATTGCCGATGTACCAGGTGCTAGCGATATTATTATGGAAAAAACAGCCGGTTTACCCCAAATAAAAGTGAGTTACAACAGAAGTAAAATAGCAAACTACGGGGCAAACATCAACACCTTGAACACCTTTTTATCAACCGCATTTGCAGGTAAAACTGCGGGTGTAATTTTTGAAGGCGAAAAACGTTTTGACATGGTAGTGCGGTTTGATAACCAAAACCGAACAGACATTGACGACATTCGACAACTTCAAGTACCGGTTTCTAGCGGACAAATGATACCGTTAAGCGAGCTTGCAGATATTGAATATACCCAAGGACCAGCAAAAATTTCGCACGATAATGCACATCGCAGGGTGGTAGTAAGTGTGAATGTGCGTAACCGCGATTTACAATCGGTAATAGTAGATATACAGCAAAAAATTGATAAAAACTTAAAACTCAAAGCGGGCAATTACGTTCAGTATGGCGGACAATTCGAAAACTTGCAAAACGCTAAAGACCGTTTGACGATTGCAGTACCAGTGGCTCTATTATTGATTTTCATTTTTCTGCATTTTGCCTTCAAATCATTTAAAGATGCCGTTATGATTTTTACAGCAATACCTTTAGCCACAGTGGGTGGCGTATTTTTGCTATGGATCAGGGGAATGCCTTTTAGTGTTTCGGCAGGAATTGGTTTTATTGCACTTTTTGGCATTGCTGTACTCAATGGCATTGTACTTATCGAACATTTAAAGGAATTGCAGCATCAGGGAATGAAAAATATGCGCGAACTAATACTCACTGGAACTAAAAATCGGCTGCGCCCCGTATTACTTACTGCTGGAGCCGCTGCATTGGGCTTTTTACCAATGGCTATCTCAACTGGCGCCGGAGCCGAAGTTCAGCGGCCACTTGCTACAGTGGTCATTGGCGGACTAATCACCTCTACCCTACTCACTATGATTGCTTTGCCGCTACTGTTTGAAATTTTCTATTCCGTTAAAGGAGTTAAATTTTTCCCTTTGCGATTTATTCGTTCCAATTCCTTAATTTTATTTCTTTTACTTGGTATTCCAACCGTTTCATTAATAGGTCAAAATAAGAGCCTTAAATTAGACGAAATTGTAGAAATTTCGTTACAAAACAACAAGGAAATTGCAGCATATAAATTGAAATTAGATGAAAGCAAGACATTAAAAAAAACAGCTTTTGCACCCAACAAAACAATTTTCACTTTTGGGACTGACCAAAATAATATTGCCGAGAAAGGGTATCCATTAAAAGTGTGGGGCGTGGAGCAAAGTTTCAGTTTTCCAACACTTTATGTAGCCGAAAGTAAATCCAAACAAATTGAAGTTTCAATAGCGGAAGCAAAAATAAACAATCAAATAAATACGTTAACAAGGAATACTTCCTCCTCCTATTTTGATTATCAGATGTTATTGAATAAGCAAAAATTATATCAAACATTGGATAGTCTTTACAATGTATTACTTGTTAATTCGGAAAAGAGAGCTGAAAAAGGCGATGTTAGCCGGCTAGAAGTATTGAATATAAAAGCTAAAAAAAATCAGGTTTCGCTTCAACTTAACACATTAAAAATTGACAGTGAAAATGCATACAAACAATTAAAAATGTTGATGAATCATAATTTAGATTTTAACATTCCTGTCACATTGGAGCTGCTGCCAGAAATGTTGACTACACCCAATTCATTGCCAATTTTTGATATCTTGAAAAATGAAAATGATTATTCAAATTCACTTCTGCGTGTTGAAAAAAATAAAATGATGCCTGATTTTTCTGCAAATTATTTTTTAGGTTCTAATCTATATGAAAATGGTAAGTATTATCATGGATTTCAGGTTGGAGTTGCTATACCTTTGTTTTTTGGAAGCTACAAAGCAAAAATTAATGCTGCAAAGCTTTCATTTAAAGCACAAAACTTATTGAATGAGTACCAAATGAGCTCAATAAATAATCAGTTGAACCAGTTGCTCAGCGAACATCAAAAAAGTAAAGCAATGCTTGAAGATTTTAAATTATCGGGCGAGCCATTAATGAATGAGATAATGAAAACTGCATTAAAATCATATCAATTGGGCGAAATAAATTTTTATCAATTTGTAAGTAGCTACGAAACTGCCCTGCAAATTCAATTCACACAGTTAGAAAATGTATTAAAATACAATCAAACAATTTCTTCAATACAATATTTTTCAAAATAAACAGCAATAATCATGAAAATAAATTTAATTATAGTACTCTTTGTCAGCATGATAGCATTATCTTGTAATAGCAAATCAGAACAAACTACCGAAGATAATTCCGAACTTATAGAAATAACAAAAGCACAATTTGAATCTGAAAAAATGGTAATTGGTGAGCCTTTGTTACATCCTTTTTCGGAAGTGGTGCATGTTACAGGCACAATAACTCCCGCAGTTGATGGGCACGCGCAAGTTAGTTTAGCGATGCCTGGCAAAATAAATAAAATCTACTATAAGCCTGGACAGCTGATTAACAAAGGAGCAGCATTGTTCGAAGTTTCTGGAAATGAATTTATCGACTTACAAAAAGAATTTGCAGAGTCGATGGCTATTATTTCGAGGCTAAAAAATGATTATTTAAGAGCCAAGGAACTGTACAGCGAAAAAATAGTTACTCAAAAAGATTTTACTTATGCCGAAAGTAATTTTTTTGCCGAGAATGCTAAATATAAAGCACTGAAGATTAAGATTGAAACTATGGGACTAGACATTTCAAAAATTGAAAAAGGTGAATTTTATTCGTCATACAATTTAAAATCTCCAATCAACGGTTTTGTTTCATATATTAATGTTGCAATAGGTCAATATGTTGAGCCTCAACAAAAAATAGCAGAAATAATTGATGTAAATTCATTTTTGTTAAAACTTTCCATTTTTGAGAAGAATATAAATAAGATAAAAACGGGACAGTCAGTAGTTTTTTATTTAAACGGTAATAAATCAGTAAAATATAAAGCAACTATCAATGCCGTAGGAAAAACCATTCAGACAGATTCCAAGTCCATTGAATGTTATGCAAAAATAGAAAACCCAACAAATATCAATATGGTGAACAATCAATTTATTGAAGGCGAAGTACATAGCGGTGTAGATTCAGTTCTATCAGTTCCAGAAACAGCCATTATCAACTCCGAAAATGATGCATACATATTAATGTTTGAAAAAGAAAAAAATAAAAGTTACTATTTCAAAAAAATAAAAGTTCAAACTGGACGTAAAGCTAATAATTACGTTGAATTGAAAGAGCAGCTCCCTTCAGTCAAATTATTGGTAAATGGGATATATAACATTCAAATAGAATAGAATAGAATAGATTGTATCAAAATCAACTAATTTTTTGTTCCTTTGTATTCTCTTTAGTGCTATTTATCAATACCCTTAAAATTTAATTATCTTTACGCCTTCGCATCTTACAAACTGTTTTCGAAAAAGATACTTAAACATTTACTTTACACCAATAAATTATTCAATCATATATCTACAAACAATTATGAGAAATTTAGCAAGCATTCAGAAAATTAAAGCATTAGCCCCCATCGAAGGAGCAGATGCCATCGAAAAAGCCACCGTGTTGGGCTGGCAGTTAGTGGTAAAAAAAGGGGAATTTAAGGTGGGCGATTTGGCAATTTATGTGGAAATTGATAGCATTTTGCCTGACAAACCCGAATTTGAATTTCTGAAAGCACGCGGCATGCGCATCCGAACGGTGCGGTTAAGAGGACAAGTATCGCAAGGAATTTGCTTTCCGTTGGATTTTTTGCCCGCCGATTTCAATATTGAAGAAGGTGCAGATTGTACCGAAATACTTGGAGTTGAAAAATACGAACCGCCTATTCCAGCCTGTTTGAGCGGCATTGCCAAGGGAAAATTTCCGTCATTTATTCCCAAAACTGACGAAACCAGAGTGCAAGTGCTACAAAAAATATTGGATAAATACAAAGGTGTAAAATGCTACGTTACCGAAAAAGTAGATGGCAGTTCAACTACCTATTATATTAATAACGAGATATTTGGCGTTTGCAGTCGAAATTTAGAATTGCTAGAAGACGATGAAAATAGCCTATGGAAAGTAGCCAAACTAATGGACGTAGAAAATAAACTACGCTCCTTGGGCAAAAATATAGCGTTGCAGGGCGAGCTGATTGGCGAAGGCATTCAAAGTAATAAGCTGAGATTGAGAGGTCAGACCATACTTTTTTTCAATGCTTTTGATATTGATAAATTTGAATATCTAAATTTTCACGATTTCAAAAATCTCCTTTCCAAATTAGATTTGCCCATGGTCCCGCTCGTTTCTCAGGAGTATGAAATGGAAAATGACATTGACACCATAGTAAAAATGGCTATCAGAAAAAGCATTATTTGCCCAGAAGCATGGGCCGAAGGAATTGTAATTCGCCCTTTTTCCGAAAAAATCGACCTGTTATTGTCCAACAACAATTTCAACAATGGCAGAGTAAGTTTTAAAGCCATCAATCCAGAGTTTTTATTAAAATACGGAGAGTGATTTAAGCAAAGTCTTATTCGTGTTTTCAAATGTTTGCTACTATAACATATTAGACTGATAAACCTGTTAAGTAAAAATTATCACTGGTTTTGCCCATAATTGTGAATTAAAGCACTTAATCAAAACCTCTATTTTGTGATATACCTAAATATAATTGGGCAATAAATTTTCAGTTTCCCAAAATTGTTCTTATATTTGTCAACCTTAAAAGAATGAATTGATGAATTTAAACCCATAATATACTAGCAGCCTGTTGTTTTACAAAATAACAGGCTTTAATTATATATCAACAAACAAAACTGATAATTTAACTCAATCATGGAAAGAACCAAAAAATTTCTACTAGAAGAAAAAGATTTACCTACAAAATGGTACAATGTCGTTGCCGACATGCAGAACAAACCGATGCCAATGTTGCATCCAGGCACAAAACAACCTTTGACGGCTGAAGATTTGTATCCTTTATTTGCAAAAGAGTTGGCCGATCAGGAAATGAACCAAACTGATCCATGGATTGATATTCCTGAAGAAGTTCGAGAGCAATTAAAAATTTACCGCCCTACCCCATTGGTGCGCGCTTATGGTCTTGAAAAAGCATTGGATACACCCGCTCATATTTATTTTAAGAATGAAAGTGTAAGTCCGGTTGGTTCGCACAAATTAAACTCTGCACTTGCACAGGCTTATTTCTGTAAAAAAGAAGGAGTTACCAACATTACTACCGAAACTGGTGCTGGTCAATGGGGAAC
>JFJP01011134.1_pt1 | contig 25600 bp, 21 predicted proteins | sample 431651 | NCBI WGS metagenome assembly JFJP01 (sample SAMN02602958, study PRJNA72255) | Microbial mat metagenome, whole genome shotgun sequencing project. | biome: fresh water; feature: sink hole; material: water; isolation source: purple microbial (photo- and chemosynthetic) mats found in...
GTACGACCAGGGTCCCTTCCCGTGACGCGTCTTCGGTGAATCCATTGGCCATGGCGATGGCGCTCATGACGTCCATGCCGCCCGTCGGCACACGGTAGAAGCCCGGATTCGCGACCTTGCCCAGCACATAGACCCGTCGACCGGGCGTTTCCTGCATGATGATGGACAATGCCGGTTCACGATATTCCTTGGAATACGCCAGAGTGATCAGCGAATCCGCTTCGGCGAGCGACAGGCCGACGATGCGGAGCCGGTCGACTCCCACCAGGTTGATGGAGCCGTCGTTCAGGACGACCACTCCCTCCTGGTTCAGGTTCTTTTCATACGCGAAGGCGACCTTGAGGATGTCGCCTTCCTGAATGCGGTAGGCATGGGTTACCTGGGATTCGAGTTCGACCTTCTGTTCGGGCGTAAACGCGATGAACTGGGACCTGGGCAGATAGGATTTCGCACCGCCACACCCGGCCGCAAATACGAGCAACACCAGTCCAGCGAGAGCCGTTACAGCACGACCACGGGGCCGGATGGCCCTCTGCAGACTACAGCCTGTCATAAATCACCTTCGGCAGGTCATAAGACCGCTTGTTGATCACCGCACCCAGCACGCGAACCGACTTCGCGCGCAGGTCCTCCATGCCGTGGTTGATGATCTCGCGCTTCAGCAGGCGTTGTTCGATCACCAGCGTCAGCCCGTCGGTGGCAGAGGCCATCAGCGCGGTGTCGGTGGTTTCCAGAACCGGCGGCAGGTCGATCAGCGTGAAATCGAAGCGGCCGCTCAGCGCGCGCATCAGGTCGTGGCACTTCTGGTCGGCGAACAGGCCGCGCGCCGCAGTCAGGTTGATGCCGCCGGGCACCAGCGTCGGGTTGCCAGCGGGCCGCAGTTCGGACAGCCGGTCCGGGTTCTGCAGCAGTGCTGCCAGACTCGGGCCGTCGACATGCAGCAACTGTTTCTGGGGAGACTGGAAGTTCGCGTCGATCCAGCACACCTTCTGGTGGTAGACCGTCGCCAGCATCAGCGCCGTGTTGTAGGAAACGAAGCTGGCGCCTTCGCCCGACGCCGTCGAGGCGAAGGCAATCACGGCGCCGCGGTCATCGCGCTTCAGGCTGAGCAGGCGATTGGCGAGCTGGTTGAATTCGCTTTGCTGGGTGGCGTCGGGCATGGGATACAGCGCCACGGTGCCGACCCGGCCGATCTCGATCGTGAGATCGGGGCTGTCGCCCCCGCGCTTGCGGTACGCTTCGTAGATCTTGGACATGCCCCGCCTCCGGCCTGTTGCCGCGGACCTGACGCCTGTGCTTACACAGACACCACCGGTCGCGCCGACGGTGGACAGACGGACCCCTGGGGCCCCCGCTCACCTGTGTGATATCGCGCGCAACCTCTGCTACTTTAACAATTTTGCTGGAAAGACCCCCGCTAACGGACCTGGGCAGGCGAGCACTCTTGAAGGTAGTTTTTTTTGGCCATCTGTCAACAGCAAGCCCTTGAAAGGGCGCCGTCACATCCATGGCCCGGAAGCCGCGCGGGAACCGTCCGAAGACCGGTTCCCGCGCTTTCCGTCTATGTATGCTACCAAGTGCGGGCCTATTTGGCCACCTTTTTCATTTCGGAAACCACAAAATCGATCTCATCATCGGTCAAATCCGCATGCATTGGCAGACTCACCAGCTTGTCGGCCATGCCACAGGCCACCGGGAACTGCTCGGCGTCATAACCCAGATGCGCATACGCCGGGGTGACCGGCAGGGGCACCGGGTAGTGGATGCCGCAGCCGATGCCCTGCGCGTTCAGGTGGTTCATCACTTCGTCGCGGTTGTTCACCTGGACCACGTACAGGTGGAACACGTGCCGCACCCCGGCCATGGTCTGCGGCGTCACGCAGACGCCCTTCAGGCCGGCGCCGTAGCGCGCGGCCACGGCGATGCGCCGGTCCGACCACTTCTCGAGGTGCTTCAGCTTGACCGACAGCACCGCGCCCTGGATGCCGTCCAGGCGGCTGTTGATGCCCTCGAAATCGTGCCGGTACTTCACGTTGCTGCCGTGGTCGCCCAGCTTGCGGATGGCCGTGGCCAGCTCGTCGTTGTTCGTCGCCACCGCGCCGCCGTCTCCGTAGGCGCCCAGGTTCTTGCCGGGGTAGAAGCTGAAGCAGGCCACGTCGCCGAACGTGCCGCACTTCTTGCCCTTGTAGGTGGCGCCGTGCGACTGCGCGCAGTCCTCGACCACGATCAGGCTGTGTTCCTTGGCGATGGCCAGGATCGGATCCATGTCCGCCGGCTGGCCGTACAGGTGCACCGCGGTGATGGCCCGCGTGCGCGGCGTGATCGCCGCTTCGATCTTCGTCGGGTCCAGGTTGTACGTCACCGGGTCGCAGTCCACGAACACCGGCGTGGCGCCGGCCCAGCCGATGCCCTCGGCCGTGGCGATGAACGTGTTCGCGGGGCAGATGACCTCGTCGCCGGGCCCGATGCCCAGGCAATGGATGGCCATGCACAGCGCATCGGTGCCGTTGCCGACGCCGACCACGTTCTTGACATCCAGGTAGGTCGCGAAATCCTTCTCGAACGACCGGGAGTTGACGAAGGCGCAGCTCTCGAGAATCCCCGCGATCGCCGCATCCATTTCCGGCTTGATCGACAGGTACTGGGCCCTCAGATCCACGAAGTTGACTTTCATGTCCCGGCTCCTTGGTCAGGCTGAATCGACCGCGCACTCCGGCAGACCGGTCCGCGCGGCGGGGCGTTCGGCAATACTAGTTTCGGCGGGTGTCATCGTCAAAATTGCTGTGCAGGTTAACCTCTTTTCAACAATGGTGATCCGAAAGTGTCCCCGTCCGGTTTCCGGGACTCGGGCCCTCCCTTCCGCAGTCGCCGGCGCCCGTCGCCCGTGCTACAATGTCCGGCGTACCGCCACCCCTCGATCGGAAAGTGAATGCCCGCCAACATGATCAGGCTGCCCAACTTTGCGGTGCCGTGCGGTGCCGGCTGCGCCCTGGCGCTGATGCTGAACCTGGCCGCGGTCGCCGCCGTCAGTGCCGCCCCCGCCCCCCGCCTGCTCTACACCGACCCGACCACCAAACCCGCCCAGACCGGCGCGGTGAACGCCCTGACCCCCTTCGATTGCGCCGGCGTCGACACCCTGACGCTGACCGCCGCGCTGTCCACGACCGTCCGCAACGGCGACACCACCGGCGGCCCGACCCTGCTGCCCGGCTACGGCTGCCTGTCGTGGAGCGAACTGGGCCCCGAGCACATCTACCGCCTCGAGGTGACGGAAAGCCTGCAGCTGTGGGCCGGCCTTTCGGGTCTCGGCGCCAACGATCTGGACATCTTCCTGCTCGACGGCTGCGACACCGACCAGTGCCTGGCCGGCGCCAACACCGAACTGCAGATGCTGCTGCCGGCCGGCACCTATTGGCTGGTGGTCGACGGGTTCGGCACGACAAGCCCCGCGGCCGGCCCCTACACCCTGACGCTGGAAACCCGCTGGCCGGGCGTGCCGCCGGTGGTATGCGAACCGGGCGGCGCCATCGCGGTCACCTGCGCCGGCTCGGCGATCCCGATCGACGGCGACCTGCTGGGCGCCGGGAACCTGCTGCAGGCCTACGACTGCAGCCCGTCCCTGGTGACCGGCGGCGAGCAGTGGTACGCCATCACCCTGCCCGAACTCCACGAGGTGGCGATCCGGGCCGTGCCCGGCACCGACGCCGCGACGCTGGATCTGGTCCTGTGGCTGTTCGACGGCTGCGGCGCCTCGGCGGTGTGCCTGGGCTACGTGGACCAGAAGGCGGGTGGCCAGGTCGAGACGCTGGCTTTCGACAACCCGACCGAAACGCCGGTGACCGTCTGGCTGGCGGTCGATGCGCGGCGTGCGCCCACCCTTCCGGGTTCGGGTGAATACGGGCTGGACTTCAACTGCCAGAGCAATGTGGCCGAAGAGTTGAAGTCGTCGGGGTCGGTCAAGTCGATGTTCCGCTGAAGGCGATCCCAAGCCAGGTTGTGACGGCTCGTCGTGCCAGGTGGAAATGTCCCCCGATCGCACGATTCGGCAAATAGCTCTCCCCATCGCCGCGAAATGCTTTCTGATCAACGGCCCATCTGGTGCAGTTTCCTGCCGAAGGAGGTCGTCCATGGCGGCGGCCGACAAGGCTGGAAGCGGCCGGCGGGGTGCGCACGGTGCGGATGGCGTTGGTGAGGTAGGGCGGGGCCGGGGCTCAGTCGGCGAATTCCGCTCGCAGGCGTTGTCCGCGCTGCGCGATGACGCGGACGATGCGCTCGAGCGTAGCACTGCCTGCATGCTCGCGGCCGATGTCCCGCGCCAGGTCCGCGGCCCGCGCCTCGACCCGCTCGATCAGTTCAAGCCCGGCGGCGCACAGGTATTTCGGATTGACGTCGATGTCGGCGGCCAGGCGTTCCCAGTGGCGCCGGCTGGTGTGACGCCAGCGGTATTCGCCGCCGATCTTCTGGGCATGCTTCTCCGAGAGCTGGCCGTAGACCGCAGTGCACACCAGATCGTAGAACGGAGCCAGGCGGGGCCGCGACTCGTCGTCGACATCGTACAGCAGGGACAGGTTCTTCGCGTGGGCATCCGCATTGCCGATGATCGTGTTGAACAGGACCCAGCCCAGCAGATCACGCTTGTCGGGCAGCGGCGAGTGGCTGCCCCGTGCAATGACCCCGAAGAGCTGTGACAGCGAAGGACCGCCTTCGTTTTCGTACTTCGACTCCGAAGGCAGACCCAGAGCCTGACAGAAGTCTTCCTGGTGGATGCGCTGCACTGTGCCGGCGGCCGTCACGCGGCGGTCGTAGCGGCCTACCACCAGGATCGGCGTCTTCGTCGCCGCCATCCGCGCCGGCGGCACCCCCAGCCCCACCTCGCGGGCGAGCGTCAGGCAGAACAGTTCGTTTTGAACCAGGTCGGGAAATTCGCTTCCGGCGATCTTCAGCAGGTGCGTGCTCGCCGCGGCACCGGTCGGCAGCGACAGGACATCACCTGCAAGATGCACCGGCAGCTTGTCCTGCGCCCCGGCCAGCGACAACCGCAGTTCCCGGTCCCCGAAGACCAGGGCCAACAGAGACGGCCTGGGAGTCGCGGCGATCTTCGCCTCGAGTTCGGCCCAGGGCAGCGGCGTCAGCCCGGCTTCCTCGTCGGCCGGCGCTGCGTCAGGCAGCAGCCGCAGAGCACCGGCGCAATCGCCACCCACACCGCCAAGCAGGGCGAATTCATTCCGCTCCGAGACGCCCAGCTTCCGCGCCACATGGGCGCGCACGTCTCCCTCGGGCAGCAGGTTGGCAAACCAGGCGCCAGGCACGGCACCCACAAACCGTTCTTCCCCGAGCGGCATTGACAGCGAGATGGCGCGGGCCCGCGGCGACGACAGCCAGGTTGACGCATAGCTGAAAGTCATGTCCCGCCCAGGGCCGGGTTCGAGATGGCCCACCAGGGCGCCGTCCCAGGTGACGTTCAACGCTTCCATGTCTGCTCCGCCGTCGAAGTGGGCACGATCTGCAGACGGAGGCCCAGGGCCGCGACCACCTTCAGGAGCTTATCAAGACGTACCGTCGGCTTCCCGTTTTCCAACTCCGAAAGAAAACGGATGCCCACGTTGGTCAGCCCGGCCGTTTCGGCAAGGGTCAGGCCATCACGCTTGCGCCGCGCGCGGATGGCAAGGCCGAGAGCTGCGGCATCGGTGATGTCCACCGGTGGGGATGGCTGGTGCATGGGACGCTCCTCCGATGTTTCCCGTTCGGGAACATTATCAGCCGAATTACCCCATACTTCAATGAATTTTCCCGATCGGATAAATTAATGTCCTCAGCTCATCGCTAGATCGATATTTTCCCGATCGGGACATTTTATCCCCATAAATGCCCCCGCAACGACTTGCGCCGGCGCAAGTTTCACTGCCCGCAACCACATCCCGCCTCCCTTCGCGATCTTTTCGCCGGTTGACCTGCGCCCCTTGCGCCCCTAGTCTTGCTGCGACCCGGCTCACCAGGCACGTGAAGGAACCGCCCACCCCCGGAAGGACCCGGCATGGCCGCCCCCCGCCGCAAACCCGCCGCCATGGCCGACGCCGCCTCCATGGCCGGCAAGCAGCGCGAGATCTCCATCAGCGAGTTCTTCACCAAGAACCGGCATCTGCTGGGGTTCGACTCGCCGGCGCGTGCGCTGCTGACCGCCATCAAGGAAGCCGTCGACAACAGCCTCGACGCCTGCGAAGAGGCCGGCATCGTCCCGGTGCTGTACGTCGAAATCCGGCCCGACCGTCCGCTCAACCTGGGGCTCGAACTGGCCAGCCTGGACGAGAACGCCAAACCCGGCCGGAACGACGCCGCCTCGGGCAACGGCACCAGCCGTGACGAGCGCTACCGCATCATCGTCGAGGACAACGGGCCCGGCATCGTGCGCGCGCAGATCCCGCGCATCTTCGGCAAGCTGCTCTACGGGTCCAAGTTCCACAGCCTGAAGCAGAGCCGCGGACAGCAGGGCATCGGCATCTCGGCCGCGGGCATGTACGGGCAGCTGACCACCGGCGAGCCGGTCACCATCTACAGCTGCACCGGCAAGGGCGCCCCCGCGCACCGCATCAAGCTGATGATGGACATGAAGAAGAACGAGCCGCGCATCCTGGCCGACGACGAGACGATCTGGGAGAAGGACCACGGCACGCGCATCGAGATCATGCTGACCGGCAGCTACAAGCGCGGGCAGCACTCGGTGGACAACTACCTCGAGCAGACGGCCATCGCCAACCCGCACCTGCACCTGACCTACAAGGATCCGCGCGGCGAGACCATGATCTATCCCAACTCGACCCACGAGTTGCCGCCGGCCGCGATCGAGATCAAGCCCCACCCGTACGGCGTGGAGCTGGGCATTCTCGGGCGCATGCTGCAGGACACCTCGGCGCGCTCGCTGACCGACTTCCTGAAGGACGAGTTCTGCCGCGTGGGGCCCAAGACGGCCGAGCAGATCCTCGAGACCGCCGGGCTGCCCGACCGCAAGAACCCGTCGAAGCTGCAGCAGGAGGACATCCAGAAGCTGATCGACGCGATCGCTTCGACGAAGATCGCCTCGCCGCCCACCGACTGCCTGTCGCCCATCGGCGAGGACCTGGTCATGGCCGGCCTCAAGAGCGGCGTCACGGCCGACTTCTACACCTCGGTCACGCGGCCGGCCTCGGTCTACCGCGGCAATCCGTTCCAGATCGAAGTCGGCCTGGCCTACGGCGGCCAGCTGCCCGGCGACGAACTGGCCAAGGTGCTGCGTTTCGCCAACCGCGTGCCGCTGCTGTACCAGGCGTCGGGCTGCGCGGTGCACAAGGCGGTGCTGACCAGCAACTGGCGCGGCTACGGCCTGCAGCAGAGCAAGGGCGCGCTGCCCACCGGCCCGCTGGTCATCCTGGTGCACATGGCGTCGGTGTGGGTGCCGTTCACTTCCGAGAGCAAGGAAGCCGTCGCGCACTATCCGGAGATCATCAAGGAGATCCGCCTGGCGCTGCAGGAGGCGGGCCGTCAGCTGGGCTCGCACATCCGCCGCCGCGCCCGCGAGAAGGACGCGCTGAAGAAGCAGAACTACATCCAGAAGTACATCCCGCACATCGGCGACGCGCTGCAGTCGATCCTGCTGATCTCCGACCACGAGCGCGCCGAGGTCGTCGCCACCCTGACCGACACCCTCGAGCGCAGCCGCAAGCTGTAGGTGGAAGGAACCCGACGTGGCTGAACGCAAGAAGACGACGAAGAAGCCCGCCGCCGCGCCGCGCAAGCCCGGCCGCCCTGCGGGCGACGACGACGACGCCGGCACACCCCAGGGCGAACTGGGCTTCGGCCGGCCGCTGGGGCGCAAGGCGGCGCCGGCAGCGGACGTCGAAGCCGAGGAAGACCCCGATTTGCCGCCTGCCGGGGACGACGACGACGGCGATCACGACGATCTGGGCCAGACCCGCGCCGGCGGCCCCCCGCGCCGCCTGAAGAAGTCCGAGACGACCGGCGCCGACCGCAAGGCGTCGTTCACGCCCGTGTCGCGGCGCATCCGCAGCGAATCGGCGCTCATCAAGGACAAGATCCTGCTGGGCCAGAAGCCGATGATGAAGTTCCCGCTGCGCTCGCTGGCCAACGTCACCTACAGCGCCAAGACCGGGTTCTTCAAGCTGAAGGGCAAGGAGAAGGAGCGCACGCTGACCGTCAACACGGTCAAGACCTTCGCCCAGACGCTCAAGATGATGGCGCTGTCGAAGGAACTGATCGAGACCGACGACATCGCGACCAAGCGGGAAGCGTACTACGTCAGCAAGAACTGGGCGGAGGCGCGCTTCAAGGAACAGCCCGAATCGGACACGGTGATGGAGGACGTCGAGGCCTTCTTCGGCGTCAACCGCGAGCAGCTCGGCTTCGTGCCCGAAGAGAAGGGCGGCGACGTGGCCGGCCAGCTGGTGGTCATCGACCACGACCGCGACACCGGCGAGGAGCTGCGCATCGACTGCACCCGCTTCGGCAGCGGCGCCTACAGCATCCCCATCTCGGTCGAGAACCTGAAGTTCGAGACCGACGCCACGTTCATCCTCTGCATCGAGACCGCCGGCATGTTCCAGCGCCTGGTGAAGCACAACTACTGGAAGAACGCGCGCTGCATCCTGATCTCGATGGGAGGCGTGCCCACACGCGCCTGCCGCCGCTTCGTGCGCCGCCTGGCCGACAGCTACGGCCTGCCGGTCTACGTCTTCGTCGACGGCGACCCCTACGGGTTCACGAACATCTACCGCACGCTGAAGGTGGGCTCGGGCAACGCCGCCCACCTGAACGAGTACTTCTGCGTGCCGCAGGCGCACCTGCTGGGCATCACCCCGCAGGACATCATCGACTACCAGCTGCCCACACACCCGCTGAAGGACGTCGACATCAAACGCGCGAAGGATGCGCTGAAGAACGACCCCTTCATCCTCCATTACAAGCAGTGGACGCAGGCCTTCGAACAGATCATCCGCATGGGCGTCCGCGCCGAGCAGCAGGCGCTGGCCAAGCACGGCCTGAATTACGTGATCGACGAATATCTGCCGCAGAAGCTGGCGCATGTGGAGCGGTTCCTGCCCTGAGGTTGGTGACGGCGCCGGTTGACGGGGCTGGGCGAAGCGTCTGCTTTGGTAGGCAGGGCGGGCGTTATCCGTGGTCGCGCTTTCTGTGTGTATGTTGCTTTCGGGCAGATGGTTGACCTATCAACCAATTATGGGTGCGCATTTGCTGATTCGGGGCCCGGAATTGGTTGATAGGTCAACCATCGGCCGCCCTCAAACTGCGCACAACCTGGCGCCGGAATTTGCAGCACATGGTACTCTCCAAGGACGCTCAGGCCTCGATCCAGGTGGCCGACAGGCTGTTGAGACTCGCCCGCAAGCTCTTGGCTAAGGAAGCTCGCGACCTGGACGCCGTCGCGAACGGGTACACGCAGCACGCCCTCCTTGAACTGATCATGGCGAATCCGGGGCTCTGCATGACCACCGCGGCCATGCACCTGGCCGTCGACAAGTCGGCCGTCACCCGCGCGGTCAGGCGACTCGAATTGAACCGCTACGTCGAACGGCGGCGTTCACGGCGCGACCGGCGGGCCTGGGAACTGCACCCCACCCGGTCCGCGGGCACGGCAATCTGGGTTGCAGGGGGCGGCGCGCACGCGCCGGCCGCAGGGCTCCTTGCCGGCTTCACCGCGGAGGACCTTGGTCGACTGCGGGACTATATCGCTCGCATGGACGCCAACCTGGCTGAGCGAGACCGAAACCTCTGATCCGATTGAAGGATGGTGTCCGGTGTACATTGGTGTCCATCGCGCGATTGGTTGACCTATCAACCAATTCTTTGAGCCAAAAGTTCGATTGAAGGCTATCTATTAGTTGATAGGTCAACTAACGCCCCCGACATGCACACAACACCACGGTGTCATCTTTAGAAAGTACCGCCGCCGCCTGCGGCGTGGTAGATTGCCGCCAGCCAGACGAGAAACCCGAAACCGGCGAGGTCCATCACCGTGCGCGTCATCCTGGTCGTCGAACGCTGCCACCTGTTTCCGGGCCTGAGCCCGCAGGGCTTCCTGCCGCCGGGCTCGATCGACCTCGAAGCAATCGCACCCCGCCTCTTTTTCGCCGAGCGCGATTACATGGAGCAGAGCTCCCATTTCAAGCAGATCATCCCCTACCTCGTGCTGACGCGGGGCGAGGGCGCCGACGCGCGCGTGCTCTGCTACCAGCGCCGCACCAAACACACCGAGGCGCGCCTGGGCGGCCTGTGGTCCGTCGGCTTCGGCGGCCACATCGAGCCCGAGGACGGCGCCGACCGCCGCAGCGCCGCCCTGCTCGAGGCCACCGCGCTGCGCGAGATGGAAGAGGAAACGGGCCTGAAGCCGGGCGCCGGCGCCCTGCGCCTGGCCGGCTACATCAACTCCGACGCGCAGGACGTCTCCAGCGTGCACTTCGGCGTCGTCTATCAGGTGGCGCTCGACGCGCTGCCGGGCACCGATGAAGAGCTGATCGCGCTGGTCAGCGCGCAGGCCGAACCGCACCAGGCGCGGTGGATCGCCGCGGGCGCGTTGCCGTCGCTGCTGGCGACCGGCGCGGGGCCCGACGGCGGGTCTTTCGAGGACTGGTCGCAACTGGCGGTGCGGGGGATGTTCGGGGGTTGAGGGGCGGCGGGAAATTGTTGTTTGATGCCATGCAGCCCTGATGTCAGGGCTGCACTCGCTTAAAGTGCAAAGCGTGGGTTGGGCGATTCGCGCTGGTCGCAGAACTTGTTGGTTGGAGAACTTGCGCCGGCGCAAGAATCCGCTGTCCGTGACCAGTGGCCCCTACCCCCGCCTCCCCACCATCTCGATCACCATCGCCCTCCCCCGGTGCCCCACGCCTTCGCCCAGCTCCACCTCGCGCTCGACCGCGTGGTCGAACACCACGCCGGGGAACTGCCCGCGCAGCACGTCCAGGTCATGCAGCCAGTCCAGCCGCGGCGGCCCGCCCGAAGTGCGCCCGAATTGCGCCTTGCTGAACGAGTTCAAGAGCAGGTGCCCGCCGGGCGCCAGGCACGCGGCGACGCGCGCGTTCATCACCACCGCATCCTCGGGCGCCAGGTGCGCGAAGCACAGCACGACGGCGTCCCAGGGCTGGCCTGTCCAGGGGTCGGTCGACCAGTCGTCGGCCAGCACGTCGGCGCAGCGGTAGTCCAGCGTCACGCCCTGACGCCGGGCCAGATCCAGGGCCTTGCGGCGGCCGACGGCGCTGCTGTCCACAGCCAGCACCCGATGCCCCAGCCGGGCGGCGTAGACGGCGTTGCGGCCCTCGCCCTCGGCCAGGAACAGGGCGCGGCCGGGGGGCAGGGCCGGCAGTTGGAGGGCCAGGAAGGCGTTGGGTTCCTCGCCGTAGAAGAAGCGCTCGTGGTCGTAGCGTTCGTCCCAGCGGTTGGGGGGTGTGGCGGTCATCGAATTCCTTCCAATCGGGTCGGAGCGCCCGGAAAGCGCTGGCCTCGGAAAATGCGGGGTGTTAATGTCCTGACAACCAAGGCCGGGGCGCCTCAGAAATCGTCCCCGGGTGCCCCCTCATCCTGCAAGGAGTCGGCAGTCATGATCAACAAAATCGGTATCGTCGGCGGCGGCAACATCGGCGGCGTTTTGGCTGCCGAGATCGTGAGCCGCAGACTGGCGCGCAACGTCGCCCTGGTCGACGTCAAGGGTCCGGATCTGGCGGCGGGCAAGTGCCTGGACATCGCCGAGGCCATGCCGGTCTATGGCCGCGACGTGAACATCGTCGGCGCCAAGACCTACGACATCCTGGCCGGTTGCGACTTCGTGATCAACACGGCCGGCGTGCCGCGCGCGATGCGCCCCGACGGCACCTTCCCCTCGCGCGAAGAGCTGCTGGCCATCAACCTGAAGATCACCGATCTGGTGGCCGACGGCATCAACAAATTCGCGCCCGGCGCCTTCATCATCTCGATCGCCAATCCGCTGGACGCCATCGTCTACCGCCTGTTCAAGAAGACCAAGGCCAACCCCGCGCGCATCATGGGCATGGCCGGCGTGCTGGATTCGGCGCGCTACAAGTACTTCGTGGCCGAAGCGGCCGGCGTGTCGGTCGAGAACGTGGAAGCGGTCGTGCTGGGCGGCCACGGCGACACGATGGTGCCCATCCGCAGCGCCTGCCGCATCTACGGTCTGCCCGTCGAGCAGTTCGTGCCCGCCAAGAAGCTGGACGCCATCGAGGACCGCACGCGCAACGCGGGCGGCGAAGTGGTCAAGCTGCTGGGCTCGGGTTCGGCGTTCGTCAGCCCGGCGATCAGCGCGCTGGAGATGGTCGAGGCCATCGCCTTCGACAAGAAGAAGATCGTGCCGGTGTGCGCGCTCCTGCAGGGCGAGTACTCGGTCAAGGGTCTGTTCGTGGGCGTGCCCGCGCTGCTGGGCGCCGGCGGCATCGAGAAGATCATCAAGATCAAGCTGACGCCGGAAGAAGCCGCCGCACTGAAGAAGTCGGTGGCCTCGGTCAAGAAGACCTGCGCCGAAGTGGACGCGGCGAAGTAACGCTGCGTATCACGTTTTGATCACGACGCCGCCGGGTGCCCACGCATCCGGCGGCGTCTTTCGTTGAGCGCGGCGCGTGGATCGTGTACAATCATTCCAACGCATCTTTGCTCCCGCCGTCGACCGGAGATCCCCGTGTTTCGATTTTTGCGTTCCGCCTCGCTGGCCATCAGCCTGTTGCTGGCCCTGTCCGCCGTCGCCGCCGAACCGCGCCACGATCTGCTGCGCGTACCGCTGACCGATCCGGCCGCGGCCGATTATCTGCGCCTGCACCAGGGTGAACTGGACATCGTCTTCGTCAAGCCGGGCGTCGAGGCGCACATCGCCGCCGGGCCGGGCGACGAAGCGATGCTGCGCGCGGCCGGGCTGCTGCCCGAGGTGATGCGGCGCGACATGGAGCAGGCGGCCGCGTATCCCGACAAGGGCGCGGGCTTCGGCATCTACCACACGTACAGCGAGAGCGTGGCGTTCATGGACAGCCTCACCGCGCTGTACCCGAACGTCGTCAGCGCGAAGTGGTCCATCGGCACCACGTACCAGGGGCGCGACATCTGGGCCTACCGCATCTCGGACAACCCCGGGGTGGACGAGAGCGAACCCGAGATCCTGATCGACGGCATGCACCACGCGCGCGAGATCATGGCCAGCGAGTTCCCCATCATGTTCGCCGAATACCTGGCCACCCACTACGGCGTGGATCCGCAGATCACCTGGCTGGTCGACAACCGCGAGCTGTACCTGGTCCCGATCGTGAACCCCGACGGCATGGTCCGCAACGAGACGACCAACCCGGCCGGCGGCGGCATGTGGCGCAAGAACCTTTCGCCGCAGGCGGGCGGCCAGTTCGGCGTCGACCTGAACCGCAACTATCCGTACAACTGGGGTTATGACGACCTGGGCAGCAGCCCGACGCCCGCCGACATCACCTACCGCGGCCCCTCGCCGGCCAGCGAGCTCGAGACGCAGGCGATGATCAATTTCGTGAACGGGCGCGAGATCATCACGCACGATTCGGTGCACACCTATTCCGAGCTGACGTTGTTCCCCTGGGGCTACGCGACCGTGCCGACCGCGGACAACGCGGCGTTCGAGCACCTCGCCCGCGGCATGACCGCGCAGAACGACTACCAGTGGGGCCAGCCGGGCAACGTGCTGTACGAAGTCAACGGCGGCGTCTTCGACACCTTCTACGGCGACACGGCCGGCCACGCGGCGATCTTCTCCATGTCCAACGAGATCGGCAACACCTCGGACGGCTTCTGGCCGCTCGAGAGCCGGCGCGGCGCCCTCTTCCAGGACAACCTCGAAGCCCATCTCTTCCTGATGCGCGCCGCGGGCACGTCCATCACCGCGCACTCGGCGGTGGCCGAAATCGCGGGCGGATCCAGCGGCACGCTCAGTTTCTCGGTCGAGAATGAATCGGTCGTCTCCAGCGCGCTGAACGTGGGCGTGACCGTCCGCACGGACGATCCCTGGATCCAGTTGCTGGCGGCCGACCGCAACGTCGGCAACGTGCCGGCCATGGGCACGGTCACGCTGGCCGGCGACCCGATCCCGTTCACCGTGGATCCGGCCTGCCCGGCCGGCCACCAGGTTCAACTGGACGTGACGGTGCACATGAGCGACGGGGACCTGACCCATGCGCTGTCGTTCGCGGTGGATGTCGTCCCGCCGGTCCTCAGCGAGGACTTCGAGGGCAGCCTCGCCGGCTGGACCCTCAGCGGCGCCTGGAACACGACGACCACGCAGTCGCACTCGCCGACCCACTCGCTGACCGACACGCCGGCCGGCAACTACACGAACGACAGCGAGTCCTGGGCGCAGCTGAACGGCGTGTGGCGCGCCTCGACGCTGAGGTTCTGGCATCGTTACGCGACCGAACCGGGCTACGACCTGGCCCGCGTGCAGATTTCAGCCGACGGCGGCGCCTGGACCAATGTGGCTTCCTACAGCGGCACGCTGGCGGTCTGGACGCCGGTGGCGATCGACCTGGGGGCGTTTGCCGGCCAGGACCTGGCGCTGCGCTTCCTGTTGTCGACGGATGAATCGGTGATCGCCGACGGCTGGTACCTCGACGACGTGGAGCTGGACGGCCCGGTCTCGACCTTCACCATGGCGGCGCCCGTGGCTCTGGGCCCCCTGGGCGACGCCGCCACCGGCCCGCAGCCGTCCCTGACCGTGGCCGCGGTCGACGGCGCCTCGGTCTACGGCTTCCGCGTCTACGGCGACGCGCTGGGCACCGACCTGATCGCTTCGGCCGACAACATCGCCGGCACGTCCTGGACCACGCCCGAACTGCTCGACGGAAGCTACTGGTGGCGCGCCTGGGCCGGCGACGGCACGAACCGCAGCGCGCTTTCGCCTGCGGAGCCGTTCAACGTGGCTTACGCCAGCGCGGTGACCCCGGGCAGCTTGCTGACCCTGCGCGTGCTGGGCGGCGTCGGCGGCAACGGCTCGCGTTTCGCGCTGAGCCTGCCGGCGCGGGCCGACGTCTCGGTGGACATCCACGACGCGCGCGGCGCGCGGGTGCGACGTCTCTTCAGCGGCACTCTTGAAGGCGGCGAACGCACGCTGTCGTGGGACGGCCGCGATGGTCACGGCCGCGCGGCGTCGAGCGGCGTGTACTTCGTGCGCGCGGTGGTGGGCGGCAGGCCGTTGACGGGCCGCGTGGTGATCGTGCGGTAGAAACCGGGCTTTGTCGTGTGTGGAAGGCCGTTCTGCCCCCGCGGCGGAACGGCCTTCGCGTTCAGTCCTCGCCGTACTGGAACACCCGCTCCAGCGGGACCTGGAATTCCCGTGCGATCCGAAACGCGACTTCCAGCGAAGGCGAGTACTTGTTCCCCTCGATCGCGTTGATCGTCTGCCGCGTGACCCCGACGCGGTCCGCCAGTTCCTGCTGCGACATCTCGCCGTGCTCCTTGCGCAGATCGCGGATCCCGTTCGTGATGTGCCCGCCGCTCTTGCCCATCGCTCACGCTCCCCGGCGGTACAGGAACAGCTGCGAGCCGTACTCGACCAGTTGCGCCGCCACCCAGGCCCCCAGCAGCACGTGCATGAAGACGAAATTACCTTCGGTCACCAGGGCGGCGCAGAGCGCCAGGAAGACGCCCGTCGCCAGGACATACGACCCGTTGCGCGCGCCCTTCAGGGCGATCAGGCGGTCCCGCTCGTCGGTCTGCGTCCGCCGATCAACGATCGCGATCACGATGTGCCCCGCGAGCTGCACGATCACCAGCAGCACCACGGCCACGACGAACAGCACCACCTGGTGCGGCATCACGTGGGGCCCGGCCCCCGGCAGCGCCATCGCGAAGTAGAAGCCGAAGCCCGCGATCAGGCTGACGAACATCAGGGCGAGGCTTTTTTCCTGGAAGGAGAGATTCATGGTGGCCTCCGCTTGGGTGGTGTCGGGTTTGTTTGACATAAGTCAGGTTAATGCCGTAGAGCGGGTGTGTCAAATAATTTTTACATCGCGCGGCGCTGATGTTTGTTAATGTTTATAATTTACTTGCGGTTATGGCCGTATTTCGCTATCTTTTCGCTCTCTTTCCTCCCGAAGGATGGCTCGATTCCCATGGCCATGATCCCGGTTCCCGAATTCACCTCCGGCCAGCCCGCCGCGCGGGTCGATGAAGCCCTGCGCCAGGCCCTGGACGTTTGCGACCGCGCCCGTGAATGCGCGGTCCTGTGGTTCGCCGAGGTGCAGCGACGCGCGCTGTATCGTCAGCTCGGCCACGCCAGCCTTCAGTTGTACGCCACGCAGGGTTTGGGATTCTCCGACAACCGCTACTGGCAGTTCAAGCGGCTGGCCGACGACCTCGACCGGCTGCCGATGCTGCGTGAAGCGGTCGCGGCGGGCGATCTCGGCTGGACCAAGGCGCAGCAGGTCGCGCGCGTGGCGACTGCGGACACGGAGTCGGCCTGGGTGGCGAAGGCGCTCACCAGTGGCCGGCGCGAGTTGGAAGCGGCCGTGGGCGCCGCGCGCAAACGACGTCCGGCCGCGGCGCAGCTCTCGTTGGAGGCGCCGGCCGCGGGCATGGCCGATTTGCCCATGGTCGATCCGCCCGTCACGATCAGCCTGCGCGCCGACGGCGTCCAACTCGCGCACTTCGAAGCGCTCGTCGAGAAGGCGCACAAGCTGGGCCTCGTGCCCGGCGGCGCCAACCGCCTGGACGTGGTGCTGGCGGCGCTGGAATCGCTGGTGTCCGCTGCCGCCGATGATTGCCCGCGCACCGGCGCCACCACTCCAGCCACGCAGATCATCGTCCACCAGTGCCCTGCTTGCGAGCGCGCCGCCGTCACCACCAGCCGCGGTGAACGGCGACTTGCGCCGGCGCAAGTCGAAGCGCTGACCTGCGACGCGCGGGTGCGGCAGCCCGGAAAACCGAACCGCGCGACCGTCAAGCCTTCCGTGCGCGCCGCCGTGCTCACGCGCGACCGACACCGCTGCGCCGCGCCCGGTTGCCGATCGACGCATTTTTTGGAAGTCCATCACGTGAAGCCGCGCAGCGCCGGAGGCTCGAACCGGGCCGGCAATCTCATCACGTTGTGCAGCCGGTGTCACAGGTTCGTGCACGAGCGCGCCGGCGCACTTGCGCCGGCGCAAGTCTTGGGCGGGCAAGTTTTGGGCGGGCAAGTCTTGGGCGGGCAAGTCGAGGGCGGGCAAGCGGCGGGCAGCCGGACACCAGACATATAGCGCGGCCGCCTGCCCGATGCGCACGTGAGCGAAGGCGCATGGACTGCCGCACGCGCAGCGCCGACCGGCAATGGCCATGCAAGTGAATGTGCACGCCCCCACGGTGCGCGCGGCAACGACTTGCGCCGGCGCAATTGCGCCGCGGTGCTCCCGCACGACCGCCACCGATGCATCCCGCTCAACCCATTCTTGAGAAGTCCACCACATGGCGCCGTGCAGCCAGCGCCACAGTTTTGCGCACGAAACCGGCGGCGCACTTGCGCCGGCGCAAGTCGAGCCCCCCACCACTCCCGCGCAGGCGACCCGCCTGAACAAAAGTGGCGGGCTATCCGCAGCGCCGAAGGCGCGAGGACTGCCCGCCACCGTTGTTCATTCGAGCCGCCTGCGCGCTCCTAGAACGTGTTCCAGAGCATCTGGTTCGTCACCTCGTGGTGGAACATGATCTCCGAGCGCTTGATCAGGTTGCCCATTTCACGCGGGCAGCGGTGGGCGGCCATTTCCTTCAGTTCGCAGTACTTGGTGGCCGACTCGTCGCCCAGCATCTCGCGGATCCAGGTGCTGCGGCGGTGGCTGCCCATGGCTTCGTAGATGTTGCCGGGCAGGATGCGCCGGCGGACACGCTTGGGCGCGGGCGCGTTGGCGTCCGGCTCGGGGCCTTCGAAGCCCGTGCGCAGCAGCGAGTAGATCGAGAGGTACGGGTTGGCGTCAGGGCCCACCGAGCGGACTTCGATGCGCTGGCCGCCGCGGCTGGCCAGGGGGATGCGGATCATGCTGCTGCGGTCGGTCGCGCTGGAGGTGATCTCGTTGGGCGCCTCGAAGTGCGGGTCCAGCCGGCGGTAGGCGTTCACGCTGGCGTTGAGGATCAGGCACAGGTCTTCGGCGCTGTGCAGGATGCGGCGGATGAACTGGTTGCCCAGGTCGGACATGTTGTCCTTGCCCTTGCCGTCCCAGAACAGGTTCTCGCCGTTCTTCGCCACGCTGATGTTCGTGTGCATGCCGCTGCCGTTGATCCCGGTGATGGGCTTGGGCAGGAAGCTGGCGGTCATGCCCATCGACTGCGCCACCTGGCGGCACAGGAGCTTGTAGAGCTGGATGCGGTCGGCGGCGATCAGCGCCGGCGCGTACTTGTAGTTCATCTCGAACTGCGACGGGCCCACTTCGGGGTGGTCCTTCTCGTTCTCGAAGCCCATCGCGCGCTGCACTTCGGCCGCGGTGTCGATGAACTGGCGCAGCGAGTCCTGCGGCAGGCTGTGGTAGTAGCCGCCGGTCGAGATCAGTTCGAACTTGCCGCGATCGTAGTAGCCGCGCTCGGCGTCGCGGTGGGCGAACAGGAAGCCCTCGATCTCGGCCGAGACGTTGGCCACGATGCCCTGCTGCTTGTGCAGTTCCTCGGTGTAGCGCATCAGGCGGCCGCGGAAGTCGGCCTCGTACGGCTCGCCGTCCTTGCCCAGCACCTGACCGAAGACCAGCACCTTGCCCGGGCCGAACACGTCGGCGGGCATCCAGTAGAAGGCGCGCCAGTCGATGCCCAGGCGCAGGTCGCTCTCGGCGATCCTGGTGAAGCCGCGGATCGACGACCCGTCGAAGGTCAGCGCGTCGGCCTTCAGCAGGTACTTCTTGTCGTAGTCCAGCATGTGCAGCCGGCCCTCGAGGTCGGTGAAGGCCACCGTCACGGCCTTGATGCGCTTTTCACCCTCCAGGTAGGCGCGGCGTTCAGCCTCGGCCTGTTCCATGGAGATCCACTGCTCCTGGTAGTCCTTGGACTTGAGGTTCAGCTCTTCGAGCTGCTCGTAGGGGATCTCCAGGAATTCGCGCAGCGGATGCTTGGACACGTCCATGGTCGGGCTCTCATTTCGTTGGGGTAGGGGACATCCGAGGACCATATTAGCACCAAAGATCGTCCATGTTAAGCTAAAATTGAGAAAAATCGACGACGTGGCTCACTTTTTACGAGCCAATCAACATTGCAATATGCACTTTAAGTTTATCTGTATCGCAAATAGCAATATTTTGCCTGAAGCCGACTAGGGATGCCAGCCCCAGCCCGGATACCAGCGGTTGACGATCATGTAGAACAGGACCGAATCGACCAGCAGGTGCAGAACGACGATGTAGAGCAGGGATCCGGTGCGCCGGTAGGTCAGCCCCTGGACCAGCGCGAAGGCGAAGATGACGGGCGGTCCCCAGCCCACGAACGCCATTTCGTGCAGGAACGAGGCGAAGAACACGGCCTGCGCCAGGTTGGCCTCGCGGAAGCTGAACGACCGGCACAGCAGGACGAAGACGAAGTTGATGAACGCCAGCTCATCCCACACGCCCACGAAGTTGCAGCCCCAGAACAGGCGCCACATGGCTTCACTGCGCTCGCCGGTCAGCGGCAGCGGCCAGCTGTGGTGCAGGGTCGGCGTCAGCACCTCGAAGTAGAAGCCCAGGAAGACGTAGGCCAGCACGAAGCCGGCCGGCAGCCAGAGCCACATTTTCAGGGACCAGCGACCGTTCAGCCAGCGGTAGTCGAGCGGCTCCTTCATCCAGTAGTTCGCCGCCATCGCCGGCAGCAGCAGCACGCCGACGCCCAGCATCAGGATCAGTTCCAGCACGTGGGCATCGCTGGTGTCGCCGTCGATGCGCGTCAGGAACAGGATGCCGATGGTCCAGGCCAGCAGCACGGTCGTGCGCGCCCAGCGCGAATTCGGTTCGCGCCACCAGGCCAGACCCAGGCCGGCGGCCATCGCCAGCCAGCCCGGCAGGTGCCAGGGAAGGCCTTCGATGGGAGCAGGGTGCGATTTCAGGCCGATGATCAGGGCCATGGCCGCCGTCAGCAGCCACAAGCTGGCGCGCCGGGCCGCGGGCACCGGGGCCACCGCCGTGGAGAGGTCGAGATGCGCCCGGGAGCGGCCGGTCATGGATTGTGATGGATTGTGGTGGACCGGGATGGCGACTTCGTGACGATCGGCGTCCGCCCGGCGCGCCTGGCCAAAGGCAAACACGAGCACCAGCAGCAGGGCCAGTACGAAGGCAGCGCGTTTGTCGCGGTGGCGGCTCATACGGAATTCTCCAACCTAGAGACTCGTGGAGTTGCTCTTCCTTATTAGCCGATCGACGCCGAGTTGGCCAGCATCGATTTGGGGCCCGCTATTTGCGATTGTCTTGTCGCCGCCTCCGGTTCATTGTCACGCGAAGCGGGACCACAGCCCCGTGGAGGACAAAGCGTGCCCCGATCATTTCTTTGCCTTGCCGTCTGTCGACGCCTTGTCGTCTGTCTGACCATGACCCTGCTGGGCGCCATGGCGGGCTGCGGCACGGCGCCGCCATCGGCTTCGAACGGTCAGGCGACTCCCGCAGCCATGTCCGCCCGGCACCTCGCCACGCGCGAACATTGGCCGCTGGGTCCGGACCAGGCCGGGCTGGCGCGCGAGGATTGCCGGCTGGCGCCCGGACCGGTCGCCGCCGGCGGCGCGTTCGTGTTCGCACTGATGGACAGCGTCCGCCCCCGCCTGGCCCCCGTGCCGCGCAACCGCGCCGAGCGACTGGTTTTCGCGCAACTCTACGAAACCCTGGTCCGCGTCGACTGTGAAGGCCGCCTGGCTCCCGGTCTGGCCGCGCACTGGGAATGCGGGGCCGACAGCACGGTCTGGGTCTTCACCCTGCGCGACGAGGCCCACACCTGGGACGGCGAACGCCTGACCGCGGTCGATGTGTGGCGCTCCTGGCAGGACAACCGCGCCGCGCCGGTCGATGACGGCGCTTCGCCCTGGAACTGGTTCGATCCGCGCACCGGTTCGGTAACGGTGCTCGACGCGCGCCGCCTGACGGTGCGCCTGCCGGAACCTCAGCGGATGTTCCCTCTGCTCCTGGCCCACCCGGCCACCGCGGTGGCCGTGCGCCGCCCGGGCTGGGTGTGGCCGCTCGGCAGCGGACCCTGCCGGCTGACGCAGATCGACGGCGCCCCCCGACCCCTGCTGACCTGCCGACCCAACCCCGACCACCCCCGCGCGCCGGTCTGGGACAGCCTGGTCTTCCGCGTCACGCCCGGCGGCGATCCGGGCGAACTGGCGGCCGCTGACCCCACCGCTGCCCCCGACCTGCTGTGGACGCGCGACCTGAACGCCGTGCGCCGTTTCGAGTCGCTGCCCGCCTGGCGGGTGCAACCGCTGCCCTGGGATCGTGTCCATCTGCTCATCTGCCCGCCCGCGCTGGAGCGCGCGCAGGCCGACCGCTGGTTCGCCGCCGGCGCCGATCTCGACCCCGCGGTCGTCGTCGGCAGCGTTTCGGCGCGGCGCTGGGCTTCGCTGACCCTGCCGGACGCCGGCGACCAGCGGTGCCCGCAGCTGAGCGGCCCGGTGGCCGGCGACCTGGGCGAACGGAGCGACCTGGCCGCAGCCCTGGCCGCAAGCCTGGCGGCCGCCCCGGCCACGGTCGTCTATCCACAGGACGACCCGGCCGCCCGTGAACTGGCGGAACATCTGGCCGCGCTGGCGGGCCCCGGAGCGAGCGCGGCGCCCCTGACGCCCGCCGCGGCCGCGGCCGCGCTGCGCCGGGGCCAGGCCTGCGCTTCGATCGTGCCGCTGCCCCAGTCCTACGCCAATGGTTGCCTGCAGCTGGCCGCGCTGCTGGGCCGTGCGGCCTGGCTGCAGCGCCTGGCGCTGGACGGCGGCAGCGGTTCGGCACTCGACATCGACTTCAATCTGACCGCCGCGGCGGTGGCCTCCCCTCTGGCGGTCACGCGCGCCTGGCTGGTGACGCGCGACGGCGGCGGCGGCGGACCGATCGGCGGCATCTCCCTGCACTACGACGCCTGTCCCGATCTGTCGGGAATGGGCCGTCTGGAACCATCTCGCGAGCCTTGAACCGGAGGAAGACATGCCTTTCGTCCCGCAACCGCGCCATCGCGCCGCCCGGATGGTCGTTGTCTCGGCGCTGACCTTGTTGCTGATCGCCGCCGCGGCGGCCGCCCAAACGCCGGCGCTGCTGGACTACCGGACCGAGAGCTGGTTCGTGCCGCAGACACCGGGCGTGACCGCGGGCCCCGTCGGCGGCCTGTTCAACCCCGGCGCCTTCGCGCTGACCGACCGCGCGGGCACCGACGTGTGGATGGACGACCGCGACGGCCACCTCTCGTTCAACCACTTCGGCCTGGCGACCGGACGCCGGGTGAACCTGGCCTTCAACCGCTCGCTGGTCGACTGGCAGGGCGGCCAGGCCGCCATCAACGACTGGCAGATCGGCGTGGCCGGCGGCAACCGCGCCGGCGCCGTGGGTCTGGCCTACCGTTTCGCCGGCGGCGCGCCCGCCGACGCGTTGCGCGACCGCGCCCTGGTGCTGGGCCTGGTCAGCCGCCCGACGCGCTGGCTGACCATCGGCGCGAGCCGTGCACAGAGCCTGCAGGCCGACGCCGCGCAGAACCTCTTCGATCTGGGGCTGCGCCCGCTGGCCACGCCCTGGCTGACGCTGTTCGGCGACTGGACGGTCGACGACGGCACCGTCTTCGGCCGCGGCAACTGGGGCGCCGGTTTCGAAGTGCGCCCCCTGCGCGGGCTGCACGTCGGCCTGCGCGCGCGGGAGCGCCTGGACGGCCGCGACCCCGACGTGGCGGTGATGGTGGGCGTCAGCGGTGCGACGGGGCATCTGGCGGCGCTGTCGGTCATGGATGCCGACCAGGACGTGATGCAGACCAGCTTCCTGTCGCGCAGCGACCCTCCGTTCGCCGGCCGCGAGAAGGACGGCCTGTTCGGCTCCCGCACCACCTACGTGGCGCTGGACCTGCAGAAGCGCGTGCTCACCTACCAGAAGTACCGCTGGCTGGACGACGATCACATCGCCTGGCTGGACCTGCTGGCGCAGCTCGAAGCGGTGCGCGACGACAGCCGTCTGGACATCCTGGCGCTGAATCTGGCGGGATTCCAGGGTCGTCCGTCGCTGCTGTGGGAAATGCGGCGGGAACTGCAGAAGATCCGCGACACCGGCAAGCGCGTGGTCATCTACGCCGACCGCCTGAATCTGGGGACGATGTACCTGGCTGCGGTGGCCGACCGCCTGGTGCTGGATCCGCAGGGTGAAGTGTCGCTGCCGGGCATGGCGCTGTCGCGCAGCTACCTCAAGGGCACGCTGGAGAAGGTGGGCCTCGGCTTCCAGGAGCACCGCTACTACAAGTACAAGAGCGCCGTCGAAACACTCAGCCGCGACAGCATGAGCGACGCCGATCGCGAACAGCGGCAGCGCGTGGTCGATGTCGCCTACGAAACGTGGCGCGACGGCATCGCCGCCGGCCGTGGCCGCAGCGCGGCGGCCGTGGACGCGGCCGTCGACAGCCTGGGCTTCCTGACGCCGGGCGAAGCGCTGGCCGCCGGCCTGATCGACCAGGTCGGCCGCTGGGACCAGATGCTGAACGATCTCAGGAAGGACGGCGCCCGCCCCGGCCGCTGGCCGCAGGCGGTCGGCCGCACCTGGTACGACGAGCAGTGGGGCCTGCCCGCGCGCATTCCGGTCGTGTTCCTGGTCGGCGACTGCGCCATGGACTCCGGCATCAACGGGCGCCGGACGAGCGCCTGGCTGCGCAAGCTGATCGGCGACCCGACGGTCAAGGCCGTGGTGTTGAGGGCGGACTCGCCCGGCGGCGATCCGCTGCCGAGTGACCTCGTGGCCGACGCCGTGCGCGCCCTCAGGGAAGCGGGCAAGCACGTGGTCGTCAGCCAGGGCGACGTGGCCGCCAGCGGCGGCTACTGGATCAGCATGGACGGCTCGCGCATCCTGACCACGCCGGTGACGATCACCGGATCGATCGGCGTCATCAGCGGCTGGCTATGGGACGACGGCCTGTCGACGAAGGCGGGCGTGACCGCCGAATCGGTGCAGCGCGGACGTCACGCCGACCTCTACAGCGAGATCGGCCTGCCCATGCTGGGCGGCGTGCCGCGACGGCCGATGAACGAAGAGGAACTGGCGCGCACCGAGCACGTCATCCGCGGCATGTACGACCAGTTCGTGCAGGCGGTCGCCCGCGGCCGGGGGTTGGACGCCGCCGCCGTCGACTCGGTCGCGCAGGGCCGCGTGTGGATGGGCGAAGACGCCATCGCGCGCGGGCTGTGCGACCAGGTGGGCGGCCTGTCCGACGCCATCGCCGAAGCGCGCCGGCTGGCCGGCATCCCGGACGGACAGGAAGTGACGCTGGTCGAGTATCCGCCGCGCCCGCTGGTGCGGCTGCCGCAGTTCGGCCCGCGCCTGGGCGCGCTGGCTGGATTCGGTCTGCTGGGCGGGCTGCTGGACGGCGCGGCGCAGCGGGTGCTGGCCGCGGTGGGCGGGGATCCGGCGGCCATCGAAACGGCCGGCGACAACGCCGGCGCGCTGCGCGCGATCGGATTCGCCGATCTGGAAGCGCACTGGCTGGAGCCGTTCGGACGCGAGCCGGGACGGCCGCGCGCGGTGATCCATCCGGATGAACTGCCGGCGGACTGGCGGCGCCTGGCCGCGCGCGGTGATCCATCCGGATGAACTGCCGGCGGACTGGCGGCGCCTGGACTAGCGCGAGGTCCAGTTGGCGGCGACTTCGTCCCAGTTGATCAGCTGGACCAGTTCCTCCAGCTCGGCGAAGCTCGCCTGCATGTCGGCCAGCAGCGCCGGCGCGCCGGCGAGCGTGCCGCTCTTGGCCAGCAGCTCGAGCCGCAGCGCTGCGGCGACGAACCTGCGCGCGCAGAAATTCGAGGCGCCACCCTTCATGCCGTGGGCCTTGATGGCCACGTCCCTGACCTCATCGGCGGCAATGGCGCCCGCCAGCGTGGCCAGCTGCTCGGCGCCCGTCTAGCGTGGCCAGCTGCTCGGCGCCCGTCTGCATGAAGATCGTCACGATCTCCTGCAACAGTTCGGCATCGCCGTCCATGTTGCTCATGGCCTCGGCCAGATTCATCACGCTGTCGATGGTGGCGATCTGCTGCGTCATCTCGGAACTCCTGTACCGGTGCCCCCGCTCCGGCGGCGGCACGCATCCCTCAAGTTACGGACTTTCGCGGGCGTACCTGCGGCATATCGGCGGTGGGTCGGAACAGTTGAGATAAAACTAAGGATCCCGCGTAACTGACGCGGGATCCCCAGCGAATGGCGACGGCAGGCTGCCGGTCTACCCTTCGGCGCGCCGGACGGCGCGCGGCCGCATGGCGGCCTTTTTCGTCGTCCCGCGGCCGCCGGCGGCGGGAGCCGGCTTCTTGGCGGGGGCCGGGGCGGCCTTCTTGCGCGGGGCCTTCTTCGCGGCGGTTGCCGCCTTCTCCGCCGGGGCCGGAACCGCCTTGGGAGCCGGCTTCGGTGCGGGCTTGGCCTCGGCCTTGGGCTTGTTCTCCGGCTTGGGTGCCGGCCTGCCGGCC
>JFJP01037580.1_pt1 | contig 25596 bp, 12 predicted proteins | sample 431651 | NCBI WGS metagenome assembly JFJP01 (sample SAMN02602958, study PRJNA72255) | Microbial mat metagenome, whole genome shotgun sequencing project. | biome: fresh water; feature: sink hole; material: water; isolation source: purple microbial (photo- and chemosynthetic) mats found in...
TCCCGGAAAAAGTATATAACTATTCTATTGGAACTACTAAAATTAACACAACTACCTATAAATACTTCCTTATGGATGTTGTAAATTCAGAATGTAGGATATACAATATGGATCATTCTTTATACAAAACCATATCTTGTCCGGTTCCTGCTAACAATTTTCTATATGATATAAAATTTGTAAGCGAAAATGTTTTCAATACCGATAACTTAATTGAATTGTATTATAGTTATTATGAATGGGTAACAACTACTACAACGGGTGGTTCAGGTACTTCTGGCTATTATAAATATGGAGCAAAAGTTATTAATGAAAATGGAACCGTAATTCTCGACTGTAACAATGCATTATATGCTTACATATTTAAAGTGAGTGACACAGAAGGAAAACTATTTTTATACTTATATGATAATTCAGTAACTCCATACAAAATATGGACAAACATTTATACATTGAGTGGAGATGCAAATGCCGTTATTTCATTGGAAGAAAAAAACCTGAAAAGCCTAGAGATTGAAACAGATGCTTATCCAATACCAACAAATGAAAATATTACTATTTATTATGAAATTCCTGAAAATAATAAGACGGGAAATCTGAAAATTTTTAATCAATTCGGCATAGAAGTTAAAAGCTATATTGTTGACAATACATTCGAAAATATAATTATAAATACAAGCGAATTTGATAAAGGTATGTATTTATACTTTATAGAATGTGGAAACATAAAAAGTGAAACTAAAAAATTTATAATACAATAATAAGATGGAAAAATTAAAATATGAAAGACCTGTAATTACTAAAATAAATGCAGGAATGCCTGATAAATTTGGCATGAAATCGAAACACAGAATTATAAATAAAATTGACAATGTTAGTGTTAATGATTTGCTCAAAGAATATGGATCTCCCCTTTTTATTATTTCTGAAAAGAAGATTAGAGATACCTACAATGAAGCTTATAGAGCCTTTTCAACACGATATCCCAAGGTTCAATTTGCCTGGTCGTATAAAACCAATTACCTTGATGCTGTTTGTAAAACTTTTCATAAACTAGGCTCATGGGCAGAAGTAGTATCGGGTTTTGAATACGAAAAAGCCTTAGCAAATAATGTGAATGGTGGTGAAATTATATTCAATGGCCCTTCTAAATCAAAAGAAGAACTCATTAAAGCTATAAAAAATGGCTCTATGATTCATATTGATCATTTTGATGAATTATATACCATCAATGAAATTAGTAATGAAATTGATGAGAAACCAAAAGTTGCCATAAGAGTAAATATGGATTGTGGAATTTATCCAATGTGGGATCGCTTTGGATTTAATTATGAGAACGGCGAAGCATGGAGTGCAATTAAACGCATCATGCTAAATAATAAACTTGAATTGGTAGGATTGCATACCCACATTGGTACTTATATTACTTCCGTTTCCGCCTATCAGGTTGCGGCAGGGAAGCTAGCGGAACTTACCGCTCTAATAGATAATGTATACCAACACAAATTAAAATACATCGATTTAGGTGGTGGATTTGCCTCAAAAAACACACTAAAAGGTGCATTCCTTCCGGGTGTAGATACCTGTCCGTCATTTGATGATTATGCAGATGCCATAACAACTGCATTAATTAATTCAACTATTGACCACAATCACATGCCACTTTTAATATTAGAAACAGGCAGAGCGTTGATTGATGAAGCAGGATATTTAGCGGGTACAGTAGTTGCCAATAAAAGGCTCACTAGTGGTAGAAGGGCAGTAATTTTAGATACGGGTATCAATTTACTATTCACTTCATTTTGGTATGACCATCAAATTTGTCCTACAACCGAAAATACCCAACATGCCGAAGATACAACTATGTATGGGCCCCTTTGTATGAATATTGATTGTGTTCGCGATCACATTCTATTTCCCTCAATGGAAAAAGGTGATACCATAGTAATTCCCCGCATTGGAGCATACAATATGACCCAGTGGCTACAGTTTATAACTTATCGACCAAATATAGTGATGATAGACACAACGGGAAAAACACACATTATCAGAAAAAAAGAAGATCTTAGTGTATTCAAAAATCAAGAAACTGTACCTTTGCATTTAAAATAATAAGAATGAACAAAGCAAAACATTATTTGAATGTATTATATTTAAGTACGTTAAATAGTTACACTCAAATATTTTTTTCTAATAATAAATGGTTTGGAATTCTATTAATCGCTATTAGCTTTTTTGACTTATATTCCGGTATATGCGGGATTATAAGTATAATTACGTCAAACATCTTGGCTTTGGCTTGGAAGTACGACTTAGTTAAAATAAATAAAGGATTATACAGTTTTAATAGTTTACTTGTTGGTTTAGGTATAGGTATGCAATTTCAATTTTCAAGTGCACTTATCATACTTGTTGCCCTCTCGGCAATATTAACTCTGTTTATATATGTCTTTTTGCAAGGCATATTAAACAAATATGGCTTACCCGTTTTAAGTATACCATTCCTAATAAGCTTCTGGATTTTAAGTATCGCCCTGCAACAATTCTCAAACCTCAACCTCAGCGAACGAGGAATTTATAGAATTAATGAAGTATTTACAATAGGTGGTATTAATCTGGTAAGCCTTTATGAATCGATTGCCTATTTTTATCCTGGAAAAATTCTTTGGATTTATTTTAGTTCTCTTGGTGCCATTTTCTTCCAATATAATGCCATTGCTGGAATTATAATAGCATTGGGCTTGCTTTTCCATTCCCGAATAGCCTTTTCTTTGTCAATTTTGGGCTTTTTATCTGCATTTATATTTTATAAAATATTAGGTGCCGATATGTATCAAATAACTTATAGCTACACAGGATTCAATTATATCCTTTCTGCCATGGCAATAGGGGGTTTCTTTTTAATACCCTCATTAAAATCTTACTTTTGGGCTATAATACTTATCCCTTTAACTACTATTCTCACATTAAGCTTTACAACACTACTTCAAGTTTTTGGATTGGGTATTTATTCACTTCCGTTTAATCTCACTGTAATTCTATTCCTTTATGCGCTTAAACTCCGCGAAAATTTATCCAAAGGTCTTTCTGAAGTAGTGATCCAACAATATAGCCCAGAAAAAAATCTATACTCATTTAAAAACTTCCATCAAAGATTCAATATCAATTATAACATTGATCTCAAATTGCCGTTCTTTGGTAAATGGAGTGTATCACAAGGTGTTAACGGCGAGTATACCCACCAGGGCGAATGGAAAGATGCTTTTGATTTTGTTATTTGTGATGAGCAAAACAAACAATATAAAGATGATGGTGATTATCCTACTGACTACTTCTGCTATAAAAAAGCAATAGCAGCTCCTGCAGATGGTAAGGTTGAAAAAATTGTACAGAATATACATGATAATGTCATTGGTCAACCCAATATGAAAAACAACTGGGGAAATACCATTATTATTAAACATAACGAAACACTTTTTTCTAAATATTCCCATTTACATGAATCATCAGTTAAAGTAAAAGAAGGAGAAACTGTAAAACAAGGTCAGATTATTGGCAATTGCGGAAATAGCGGACGATCTCCATATCCTCATTTACATTTTCAGTTGCAACAATCACCTTATATTGGATCAAAAACATATCCTTACCCATTTAATGCATACTTAGAAGAAAAAAATGGCATCAACAAACTAAAAACATATAGCTTCCCAAAAAAAGATGATGTTATCTTTAACATAGAAACATCAGCACTTTTGGTAAATGCATTCAACTTCATTCCAGGAAAAACGATACGATTTCAATACCAATTAAAAAATAAGAATTACGAATGTTCTTGGGAAGTAAAAACTAATGTTTTTAATAAATCGTATTTATTTTGCGAAAAATCAAACTCATACGCTTACATATCCAATGACGGATACTTTCATTATTTTGATCATTTTGAAGGCGATAAAAACTCTCTTTTGTATTACTTTTTCTTAGCTGCTTATAAGATTCTTTTAGGTTATTATCAAAACCTAGAAATTACCGATTCAATGAATATTAAAAGCATTTTCAAAAACTATTTAATGGTTCCTCACGATTTTACGGCTCCGTTCTTCGAATATATGAAAGCAAGCTATACTAATAAGTTTACTTTCATAGATAATCATGTGTCACCAGAAAATATTAGCATACATGCGAATATAAATGCATATATCCTTAAAAATAATATATTAAGCTTTATCGCAAATATAAATATAAATAGCAAGGGCATTGCATCGTTTACTTTTACAAATAATCAATTTTTAATTGAAGCGATATGTATAGAAGACTAAAAATATTAATTTTAATAATATGCAATGTCACCATCGCCTTTTCACAAAACAATATTACATTTAAAGAAATTGATGCTTTAACTAGTAATTTATACATACAATCTAAATGGGACTCGCTTATTATAGTTGGAAAAAATGCATATAAAAACGATTTTAATTTTTTTTACTTAAACATGAGAATGGGAGCAGCCTATTATTCAAAAAAGAATTATATTAAGGCGATTCAATATTTCAAAAAAGCTCAAATTGACAATAGTGATTATACCTGGCTGCAAGAATATTTATATTTTTCATATTTAAATTTAAATCGAGAATCAGATAAAAATTACGAATGGTATCAATTTAACGAAAACACTTCTTCCCGCCTCAATATAAAGCAAAAAAGCATTTCTGAATTAAGCTTTTCAAACACACTCAGCATTTCATCTATAAATAAAAATAAAAACTATTTTCAAGAGCCTATAGGCTATTTTGTTGATGGTTATCAATTGTTGCCTCTACAATTTAACCAAACGTCATTATTTTTTGGCAAACAAATGAAAAAAAAATGGTATGGGTATTATGGTTTCAACTACCTATTAAAAAAGCAATTACAATACTACGAATTTGGTGGAACCGGTTATTCCTCTATTGAAGATATAAAACAATGGCAATTTTATGCCTTATTTAACTACAAAATCAAGCCCGGCTTCAATATTTATTATAGCATTCAAGCTTTGAAAACATATTATCCTGTTCTACTATCACCTTCGTCGCCAAGTGGTGCTATTTATGTAGCAAATCTTAAACAAAATCAATATGTCACAGGTATTGGTTTGTCAAATGATATTGGCTATTTTTCAACTGATATGAATCTATTTCTTGCTCAAATCAATAATTCAAATCAAAAGCAAATAAGTACCCAGCTAGTATACTATCCATTAGGAAATTTGAATTTATACGCTACATCAAAGCTAAGTCTTCTGAATAATAACAATAGCTACCAATGGATTCAAAAGTACACAACAGGAATAAAAACTTTTAATAATCTATGGATTGAACTATTCTTTTTGAACGGAAATCTTACCAATTATATTGATAATACAGGTATAACAATTTATAATGACATTAATAATACAAGATATTCAGGAGGATTTAATTTAATTTTTATAATCAAAAATATTAATATAAATTTGCTCTATCAATATAGTGATAATTATAGTTTCTTTAACCCTATCAACAAAGAGTGGAAAAAAGAATATAACAAAATAAACTATTATAGTAATATACTTAATGCCGGAATTGTATGGAAGTTTTAAAAATAATAAAAATCTTGACTTATGCACTACTGCTTAACAGCAGTTGTATTATGGCGCAAAATTTCGAAAAACAAATTGAAGTCTTCTCAGAAAGTTATAAATTGGAAGAACTCAAACAATATCCAGGAGCTATTCTGAAAATGAAATCCATAAATGACGATAATTCTTACGAAATAAACCTCCGCTTGGGATGGTTATCGTATTTAAATGGATCGCTCAATGAATCTGTTACTTATTACACCAAAGCCATAACGCTCATGCCATACGCTATTGAGCCACGTTTGGGCATAGCTTATCCACTTAGCGATCTGGGAAAAACCAATGATATTATTAAGCATTATAATAAAATACTAGAAATAGATCCTAACAATACTCTTACTTGTTATCGCTTAGGCAGTATTTATTATCAGAATAATAACTATTTAAGTGCGGCCAAATGCTTCGAAAAAATTGTAAACTTACATCCTTTCGATTATGATGGTTTAATTATGTTGGCGTGGAGCAATGTTCAAATCAAAAAGTTCAGAGAAGCAGAAATATTATTCAATAAAGCATTAATGAGAAAACCAAACGATCCTTCAGCCGTAAAAGGTCTTTCTTTGATAAAGTAATTACGAAAATAAAAACTTAAACATCAAAGCAAATAACTCTTCCCGTAACACAGGCTTGCTGATATATCCATCGCATCCAGCTTCTTTGCATCTATCTCTTTCATCGGCAAAAGCATAAGCGGTTTGCATAATTACCGGCAGCTTCGGATTGATTTTTTTTATCTCTTTAGTAGCTTCCATTCCGTCCATTTCCAACAATTGGCAATCCATCAATACCAGTGAAATATTTTTATTTACATGAACAGAATGAACAGCATCGCTTCCACTTTTAACCCATAACAGCTTTGCTTGGGTCTCTTTTAATAATTCCTTAAAATAAAAGAAATTAGTATCTTCATCTTCTGCAATTAATATGGTTTTCTCTTTCAAATCAAGTTTTTCTCCCGCATACCTAACTCCTTCAGATATAGCAGTGGGAAGTTCTACCGACTTATATGGTAATGTAAAATAAAAAGCTGATCCCTTCCGTTCTACAGAACTAACCCACATCTTCCCTCCTAAAATTTTAACTAAATTAGAAGAAATAGCCAAACCCAAACCTGTTCCTCTTCTGTTTAAAATTCTTTCATCAGGTATCTGACCAAATCGCTCGAAAATAAACTCCAGCTTATCTTCAGGGATACCGATACCCGTGTCTTTAACATAAAATTCAATATATCCATCTTTTAATTGATAGCCAAATATAATGCTACCTTCACAAGTAAATTTCAATGCATTCGTGAGCAAATTAGATAAAACTTGTCGCAAACGATACGGATCAGTATAAATTTGCGATGCCATATCATCTAATCCTGCTTCCTTAATAATTTCAATGTGCATTTTATTATCTAAACTGCGCGCATTCAAATAAGTCTCTAATAATTCGTCTAGTATACTGTTTAGATGGGTATCTGAGATTCGCACTTTAACCTGTCCTGCCTCAATCTTGGAAATATCTATAATATCATCAATTAATGTAAGCAAAGTATTTCCACAATTATTGATGTGATTCAGAAATTCATTTCGTTCTTCATCAGTAATACCAGGTTCACGCAATAAATTAGAAAAGCCAATAATGCCGTTCATGGGGGTACGAATTTCATGTGACATATTGGCTAGAAATGCCGTCTTTAATCGATCAGATTCTTCAGCACGTTCCTTTGCTTCTTTCAACTTTTGCTCATACAAAAATTTCTCGGTTATATCTACAGACATTCCTACAATACCGTAAATGTTGTCATCTCCATCAATTAAAGGAAACTTGGTTGCAGATACCCAAAGCAAATCGCCTTTAGCATTTTTAAGTTTTTCAATCTTATTTATTACGGGTATGCCTGTTTCTAAAATTACTTTTTCATCGCTCATCATCCCATCAGAATGCTCATGCGGGAAAAAATCTGTATCTGATTTTCCTATTGCATCTTCAGGTTTATCAACCCCTATCATTCGAGCTTGCGCTTTGTTGATCTTTGTAAAACGACACTGCTTATCTTTAAAATAGATGGTGTGCGGGATGTAATCCATCAACGCTTGTAAAAAATTACGTTCTCTATGAAGTTCTTCCAACATCTGGGCTTGATCGGTAACATTCCTCGATATTCCAACAATACCCAAAATATTATTGTCTTTATCTTTTATTGCACTCTTAGTAGTACTAATCCAATAAGTAGGTGCTTGAATATTAGTGATTTTTTCAAGCTTATTTACCAAAGGTTCACCCGTTGATAATATTCGTTTCTCATCTTCATATTTAATTTTAGCTTCTTCATAGTTCGCAACAAAATCAAAATCTGTTTTTCCGATTGCTTCCGATGGGTCTTTTAAGCCTACTTCCTTTGCTTTGGCATAATTAATACGAGTGAATTTGCACTCCAAATCTTTATAATATATGGTATCAGGAATACTCTCCATTAATGCCCTTAAAAAATCACGCTCTCTCTCTAAATTCGATTGGGTAATAATTTTATCGGTTATGTTCCTTTCTACTCCAGTGGTGCCAATCACCAATCCCTCAGCATTAAATACAGGAGCTTTGATGGTTGAAAACCATTGATCGCCGCGCTGATTCTGAAAATGAATCTCATGAGCACCCAGCATTACACGCTCATCATCATCCATATATCGTTTAGCTATCTCATAAGGAAATATATCCAAATCAGTTCTTCCAATAATTTGATTCAATGAAAGATTTACTGCTTCTAAATAATGATGATTTACATGAATAAACTTCCCTTCTTTATCCTTTAACCAGGCAATATAAGGAAGACTGTTCAAAATGGCCTTTTGAACCTGTAATGCAGTTGCCAAAGCTCTTTCAAGCTCCGCAATTCTTTTAAGCAAATCTTCATCCTGGATTTTATATGCCATATTTTACCGCTTATCTAAATCCACCTTTAGTAAGATAAAGGTAATACAATATTAACAAAAAAGCCAAACCATTATTTAAAACAATAACAGTTTGGCAAAATTATATTCAATTAATGCTTACTTAGTCATTTCTTTCCAAACCAATGCTGATGCACCTAAAACAGCTGCATTTACTTCTTGCAATCCGGAAGGCAAGATTTTTATTTTATTCTTATAAATAGGCAATAAATTTTCCTCCATATATTTACGAGTAGGATTCAGAATAAAATTTCCCGCTTTGGCCAAACCACCAAATAAGAAAATAGCCTCTGGACTGGTATGAGCTACCGAATCGGCTAACTTCATTCCCAAAATATTACCTGTATATTCAAAGGCTTCTAAGGCAATTTTATCACCTTGCTGAGCCGCTTGAGTAATCATTTCAGCTGTTAACTGATCGTAAGGTATGGCTCTAAGCATGCTTTCAACAATATTATCGGCTAGCAACTTATACACTGTTCTTTTAATACCTGTTGCTGAAGCGTAAGTCTCTAAGCATCCTCTTTTGCCACATCCACACAAACGACCATTATACTTGGCCATCACATGTCCCAACTCACCGGCAAAACCATCATGACCATATACCATCTCGCCATTAACAACTATACCACTTCCCAATCCTGTACCCAAGGTTATTTCAATAAAATTTTTCATCCCCTTAGCACCACCATAAATCATCTCACCAATAGCTGCTGCATTTGCATCATTAGTTAAAACAATGGGTACATTATAATACTTGTTAAATAAATCAACCAATGGTACAATTCCCTTCCAACTTAAATTGGGCGCAAATTCAATGGTTCCATTGTAATAATTTCCATTAGGGGCACCAATTCCAATACCGATTATTTTCACATCCGGCAATTTTTCTAAATGATTTTCAATAGCCAAATGTAATTCGGCCAGAAAATCCTCAACCTTTTGTGAATTGGTAGTGCAAATACTGTCTTCCAATAAACATTTACCTTCTTGGTCAACAAAGCCAAACTTGGTGAAGGTACCTCCTATGTCAACTCCTACTACAACTTCTTTCATTGTTTTGTATGCTTTTAAAGTGTAACAAAATTAATATAAAATTATTGTCAAATATACAAATAATTTATAAATAGCCTAATGATAAGACAGTTTTATCAAATTTTCATCCCATCCAGCGAAATCTGGGTGTCTCTATCCCAACTAAGGATAATGCCCTACAAACCAAATCGTTAATAAGATCATCGATACTTTGAGGCTGATGATAAAAGGAGGGCGATGCAGGCATTATTATGCCTCCCGCCAATGTTATCAGCTCCATATTTCGAATATGTATTAAATGAAACGGACTCTCCCTAATCAACAATAACAAAGGTTTGCGCTCTTTTAGCATTACATCGGCCGCCCTTCCAATTAAATCCATCGATATGCCATGTGCAATTCTGCCCATAGTGCCCATTGAGCAAGGAGCTATCAGCATGGCGTCATATCCTCCTGATCCTGATGCAAATGGCGCAAAAAAAGATTGATTATCATATATTTTCATTATTCCATCTGATTGAGGTAATGATCCAATTTCATGCATCCACACTTCTTTAGCTGTGCTAGTAAATACCAACGCTAATTCATCCAAACCCAAAGAAGGGCTATTTAAAATTTTAATTAATTTTGATGCATATACAGATCCGCTTGCCCCCGTTATACCCAAGACTATTTTTTTCATTTTTACTATTATAATTTGTTTTTCAATCTGTTTTTCTTAATTTTGATCACTATATAAACATAATTTATGACAAACAAACGCATTTTACTGCTTACTGCTTGCTGCATAGCATTACTAACATTCTCTTGTACAGCCGATGATTGTCAAGATTGTCGCATCGTTGTAAGAAACCTAGACGGTAGTATATACTCTGCTGAAACCTCAGCTGAATATTGTGCTGAAGAATTAGATGAAATTGAAGCGGAATCACCTACAACTGTTGGTGGAAGAACTAGTAGTTGGGAGTGCGATTAAATTCGAATTCCAACTACCAGTATATCATCTACCTGATCTTCTCCTAATTGCCAATCGTCTAACTCCTTCTCCAAGGCTGCTTTTTGACTTGCCATATTTTCATTATGGTATTTCAAAAATACTTCTCTTAGTTTTTTATACCCCAATTTTTTCGATTTTGGTCCCCCAAACTGATCTGCATAACCATCAGAAAACATGTAAACGCAATCGTTTTTTTCTATGGGTATTAAATAATTAGTAAATGATGCTTGACCGTGATCAAAATAAGCTATAGGCATCTTATCGGCTTTTATCTCTTTTAATTCTCCCCTCCTAACCATGTACAATGGATTATAAGCCCCTGCATATTGAAGTGTCATTGAAGGTTGGTCAATTATACATAATGCAATATCCATCCCATCCTTCACAGCCAAATGATGACCGCTCTGCTTAAGAGAATGAATAACATATTCCCGCAAATTATTTAGAATCTCATTGGCATAAATCACCCCATTCTGATTCACAATCTCATTCAAAAAAGCTACTCCCAACATACTCATAAATGCTCCTGGCACACCATGTCCAGTGCAATCTGCTGCCACAATTATCGTCTTTCCTTGCTGGCTCGACATCCAATAATAATCACCGCTTACTATGTCCCTTGGCCGATATAAAATAAACATATCAGTAATATCTTTTTTTAAGGTATCAGCAGTTGGCAATAAGGCTGACTGGATGCGCTTGGCATACATGATACTATCCGTAATCTCTTTATTTTGCCGGGCTATCTCATCCCTCTGCTCGATAACTTCATCGTGCTGCTTTTGTATTTTAATATTTTGCTCTTCTAAAATATGATTCAATCTTTGCTTTTCTTTAAAACTTCGATATATATAAAATCCAAATGCCGAAACAATTATAATAACAAACAATGACAAAAGCAGAACAATTTTCTGCAACTTTAATTGTAACAATTGATCAAATATAGTTTGATTCAAGTTTCCTATCATTTTTTGCTTATCCCTGATCTCTATATCACCTTTTCGATTGATCTCATTTTGCTTTTCTATCTCTAATTGTTTATCTACAATCAAACTGTTCTTGAAATCTAAAAGCTTCATTTTTTCTTGCAGATTTCGTTCCTGAACTCCTACCTCCTTCAGCAATTGCGTCAGTTCTTTTCTTTGAAACGAAATTTCTATCTTTTGCTTATCTATCTCATTTTGCTGTTGCTCTATCTCTTTTCGCTGTATCAAAATCCTCTCCAATTGCTGCTCTATTTCCAATTTTTGTATGGCAACAACTTCTTTCTCTTTTCCTAACTCATCATCGGTCTTATAGAATAATTTTTCCCAGTCTTCTTTTGATTTAACGGCAAGCGCAGAGAATAATTTAGAATATTTAAACCCCTCTGAAACTATTCTGTGCTCATTTATTTCAAAATGTCGTTCATTATTTACTACAAGAAAATTAATCATTGATTCATGATAAGCATAACCCTCACTTACCAATAATATATTTTTTAAATGTATGCGGGTTAGTAATGGGCGCAAATCAACATCTGAATTCTTATTTAAATACAGCAGTTGAATACCATTCAAATCATCTAAAAGAAAGATATTTTTAATAACTATTTCTTTTCCTTTCATCAATTTAACTATTGCCGCACGCTTCTCCAATTCGGTAATTAATCCACTCTCTCCATTGTAAACTGCTATCTCAAACTTAGAAATCGATGTCTCATTAGGCCAAGTTAAATATTTTGAAATATCTAATAAATACTCAGCCCTATCTTTATCAGAAAACTCAGTATTTTGAGCTTGTATAAAAGCTAAAAAAGCATTAGAAATAAGCAATAAAGCAATAATTTTTTTCATAAACTTCCAAGTTGATACGCAAATGATAATTGTAAAACATTATTAAACATACCACTTTTAAAGTACCATCCAATATAAGTAGGAAAATCCTGAATGGGTCGCAAAGAATAATTCCACCTGAAATCTACTTTTGCATTTTGAAATAATAAATAGGTGAATCCTAAAATGCCAGAAATTTCGTAACTATTGAAAGGAACATTTGGATAAATCAATCCATATCCATAATAATCGTTGATACTTTGTGAATACAAGTACCCCGCGCACAATCCACCCTGCAAAGAAAATTTATTGTCTAAATTATATTTTAATAAGATAGGTACTTCAATATAGCGCAATGACACGCTATAATTTGCAGCTAAGGACGTATCAACCGGATTCTGAATCATTTCAGAAGCTCCTTTCCCATTGAACTTTACTTCCACCTGCCAATTCAATTGATCATTTATTTCGCGATTGGCATAAACCCCGCCTAATAATCCAAACTTTTTATATCCACTATAAGAATCACCATCTATCTGCGAACCACTAAAGCCCAATATCAATCCGCCTTTAAACTCTTGGGCTCCCGCAACAACTGCGAGAAATAAAAAAATTAATAAACTACTTAGTTTTTTAAACATCGCTTTTCAGTTTTTTTAATATTTCTTCCATTCCCTCCGATGCGTTTTTAGTTATTATAGTAACTTTTCGAGAAAATCCAGACTGAGTAGGATTGGGATCAAGATAATACACCGGGGTAAAAAAAGGAACATAATGAATCAAACCTGCCGCTGGATAAACATTTAAAGAAGTGCCTATAATTAGGAATACGTCGGCATTCTGACAAATCTTTGAAGCTTCTTCAATTGCCGGAACCGCTTCGCCAAACCATACAATGTGAGGACGCAATTGAGAACCATCGGGCGCTGTATCGCCTAAATTCATAGCAGTATATCCAATATCAACTATATAATTCTCATCTTGTGTACTTCTAACTTTTGTTAATTCTCCGTGAATATGCAAAATATTCTTGCTACCTGCCCTTTCATGCAAATCATCAACGTTTTGTGTAATTATTATGACGTTAAAAATCTCCTCTAATTCGGCCAAAGCCAAGTGGGCTCTATTGGGTGAAACATCGGCCAACTGAAGCCTTCTCTGATTATAAAACTCCAGCACCATGGAAGGGTTTCGCAACCATCCATCATACGATGCTACATCCATCACATTATGGTTTTCCCAAAGACCACCGGAATCTCTAAAGGTTTTAACACCGCTCTCTGCGCTAATCCCCGCTCCGGTTAAAACAACAAGATTTTTCATCCCATTATAATTTTAAATATGTTTGTTTTTGTTTAACGTCCAAGCTCGTTTGTTATTAACGAATCATGCTCGTTTCCTATAGGAATCAAAACAGCAAATAAAAATTCTTAGTCGCTAAACTATAATTGTTTACTGGCACGAAAATAATGATTATTTTAACAATATATTATAAAATTATCAATTTTTACACATAAATTCTAATATGCCTATCACTTTGATATCAATATCCCTTTGGAATGATGCGAAATATAATTCCAAAATTACCGAAGAAACAGTTTTGCTAAAGTAGCTTACATGCCTGAGTAAACAATAAATGAGGCATATCCGGGTAACACATCTGTTGAAATACGGATAAGAAACACGCCATGCGTTAACGGAATGGGAATTTCAATTTGAGCCTTCGAAGAATGAATATCAATTCGATAAATAGCCTTACCTTCAATTGAAAATACTTCTATAGCATTGATTCGTGATTGATTTGGGTTAATAATTACAAGATTTGAAGAATTAACGTAAGCATTGAGCTTATGCTTCTCAAAATGAGAATCATTAAAACCAATTTGCGAAGCATTTGATTTTGAACCTAAAAGAATGATATCATCCTTATAAACCTGAAAAGAATCATTTAGAAAAAATTCACTGTAACTATTAGATAAACTATAATGATATACGCCCGCTGGAATTTGAACATGTAATGTATCATGAATACTTACCGGATAGGTCTTTTGTCCAATTTTTACTTGCAACAATGAGGTATCTGCTTCAAACAGGCTTTTATTTACCAAAATTGTAACTTGGTGCAATTGTACCTCGCTGCCAGCAAATATTATATTCGGAAGCAAATTGGACGTTCCCGATACCGGTACATCCGTTTTAAAATCACTAAAACCATACACTACCCTATTTTCAACTGTTTTTGTAGCATACAATTCAAATGCATCGTTATAAGATGCAGTAAAAGAATTGGCTCCCCATTGTATTTCAATCAAAATAGGCTTCTTTCCTGAATAATTAAACCGATTGATTCTAAAATAAACCCAAGCCTTATTTGCTGGCAACGAATAGCTGCTTTGACTAAATACCAATGATGCATCTGTCATATCCTCAAAATTTAAATTTATTGTTGTAGCCTCTGTTTCTTTAATGCGAATTGAAAAATCTTTCAGATTGCGGCTATAAATATTAGCAGAAGCCCTAGCTATTTCAAATCCTATGCTGTCAATTACCATTGGATTGCCAACTATTGTAGTATCGGAATAGAGCATTTGTGAACGGTTTATTTTATAGTAATTATAAAATGGATAACCTGAAGCGATAAAACTTTGTGTCCCAGAAATAACTGATTCCCGCTTCTTATAATAAAAAGAAAAGGGCAATTGCGCATTATTAATATTAATACTACCAATAATTAAATGACCCTGATATATATTATTATCAAGCAGAATGGTAAATGTAAATGTATCCTCAGACATAGGTAAAATTGGAATGGATTGGTTAGTAGAGAAGCAGCTGACAAAAACATCTGGGACATCTATGTTTGCCCGCACATCATAAGCAGGAGCTTTTCCCTTGTTTTTTACAATCACTGATACTTGAACTCTACTACTATCAGCAATAAATGTTGAAACATTCCATTGCTGATTAATTACCGGATTGGAAAAGCTCAGCACAGGCGTAAAAATCGGAAAACTAAAAGAAGCACTATTCTGTTGTTCAGATGCATCGGTGATAGAAAAACAAACTCTGACTTTCTCATCATTCTCAACAAGTGATTGAGTACGCAATCTAAAAGGTCCCATTTCAATAGATTCTAGTCCCGCAATAGAATCACAAAATAATATACTATTTTCTATATACAATCGATTATCACAATCTTTGGCAGTAAGCGTGATATTTTTTCCAACAATAGACCCATAATTTTTTACAGTAAGCCATGCATTTATCCATTCTTCATTTTCAGTAATCGAATTATTATCATCCGTTAAACGGAGAGAAGAAATGCCATAATAACTTCCCGCATCACTGAAAGGAAATAGCGTTTGAGTAAATGGAGCATAGCCATCTCTCCAAACAGTTATTAAAGCGCTATCCATTTGAGGATTAACGCCCGTAAAAAGTTTTACGGTATCGGACAAAGCGTACTTAAAATCGAGTAATAGGGTATCAGCAAGAATGGTAACAAAAGAACCACGCGGAACAACAATAGTAAAAGTATCTTTGCTTACATCAATTTTATTTGGTATATCCAAATGTTGCTTTTGAGGGATTTTATTCCATAAATAACTTGTTGGATCGCCGAATAATGCCCAAGTAAAAGCTGTTTCAGCTCCACCTATTCCATATTGTGAAATAATGCCATAATACATTTCATTACATATTTCCGCCAATCGAAGTTTTTTTGAAGCATCAAAAAGTAATTCTGTAAAAATATCTTGTCCCAACATAGGCGGCGCCCAAAGCTGAGAAATAGTTGAAGCAAGCATTGCAGAAGCACCTGTAGGCGAATTATTATCTTCTGCTTTTAAAAATTCTTCGGCAATGCAATCATTATAAGTAAAATTTCCATTTAAGCATGCGGCATCAATGATTACAGGATAAGCGTTTTTATTTGTCAATGCTTTTACCGAATCGTTGTTAAACCAAACACTTCGCATTAAATTTTCTTCACCATGGCCAGCATAAAATACATAGGCTGCACCCTGATTAAATAATTGAGAAACCGACATGGGATAGGCTTTTTTTTCGGCAATAAGAATGGATTCGAAACCTTTTTGTGCAAAAATAGTATTTATTCCGCTAATGTGCTGAAAATCTGTTTCGCCTTTATCTCCAATACTCGGTCCACCCTCCGCTGAAGCAATACCACCGCATGTCTGCATCCATGAACCTGAATAAAGGGCTTTTTCATTTGACATGGACTTATTCAACATAATTGACAATTCATGAGGTGTATCAGCAGGAAAACGACCAATACCAATGTCAATATACGTATCATTTCCATTTAACAAACCATAAACATAATCACCCGGACCATGAATGGAAGTACCTGCGGGAATAATATGATGATCTCCCACGATAATTAAAAAATCAATTTGATTGGTACTATAATAATTACTTACCAGCGATTTTACTTCTAATGTAGTTGGATTGGAAATAAATGTATGCACGAGTACATCAAGCCCCATTTGCCTTTTCCATTGAATGAAAGGCAATAAACTTTCGTTAAAAAGAGTACTAGTAAGAATCAATAATTTACTTCTCTTCAATTCAATAACATCATCATCAAAACTGAGTTTTTTTTGCTTAGCTTGAACTTCCAATACCCTAATCTTCATATAAGTATGAATTTTAAGTTTTTGTATTACCGGGTTGTATTGTAATACATGAAACCAAATACTCTGTTTTTTTTCCTTACCAATATCTGCCACATCAAATAATTGATATATCGAAGAGGGAAAATATTGATTAATTTGGTATACAACTCCCTTTTCACGAATAATTTCACTTTGGTTTTGGTAAATAAATCCGGCAGAAGGCGCAATGCTTGCTGAGATCTCAACACTAGAATCCTGAAGTATTTCGATTTCGAAACCCAAATCAGAATATGTTTGAAGCATAACAGCCAGCTTTTGCAATTCAGGAAAACCCTTTTGAAACAGATAGCCAGCATTGGGAAAGTATGGAATGGAATCTTTTTCAAGCTTATTAAAACTAGGAAAAGGGGTGCGAATCTCTATCTCATAACCCTGTGGAATAGGGTTAATTTCGATGGTTTGAGATTTTATCCACAACATCGAATTAAGAAATATAAGGCATATAAAGAATGTCTTTTTCATTAATTCTATTTAAAACAATCTAGATAAAATATCCAGATCCGCCCAAAGGCAAACCTGGATACTTAAGACAATTTTACAAACTACTTCTGAATAATAATACTTTTAACTATGCGCTTGTTCTCGCTATTTAATATTAAGAAATACTTGCCAGGAACCATTTCCTTAAGTTGAATATGAAGAACATTTTTTCGCTTCAAGTTGGATGCATTTAAAATAACATTTCCATTAACAGAAACCAACTGATAGTTAGTAATTTCATCTGAAAATTTATTGAGGCGAACTTTGATATAATCTACAGCCGGATTTGGATATACATCAATCAAATAAATACTTTCTTCTTTTTCGGTAAAAGGTTGATCTTTGATACCTACAATATTTCCACTAGTATCAATGCTTACCTCGTATTCAAACAAAGTTTGTTCGGGTGCAATTTGAATAAAATCAGTCACTACCAACACACTATCATTAAAAATATCCAACTTATATTTAGTATTATACATATTTACAAGATAGAGATATCCAGATGTATCGGTACTTGCAAGTACAGACTCAAAACTTGTAATCACTGGAGTTAATCGCACCTTTAATTCGGGAATGGAAGGTAAATTACTAACTATTGTAATTACTATATTTGATAAACGGTCTATCTCAATATTATCTGAAAAAGCAGCATTGGTAACAGCTGTTTGATAAATGGCTTCAACCGAATAACTGATAATACCGTCTTTAACAAAATAATCCAGTGTATCAACTATTGAATTGATTGAACTAAATCCAATAAATTCATAAGGTTGCATATTATTTTTACGGTATATTTTGTAATGTACAAAATTAGTATCCCCAACGTATGCAATCGGTCCAGTCCAATTAACCTGTACATTGAATACACTATCCACTTCAGCATTAACTAACGATGCGGGAGTAATATAATCTATTGCAACCGTATTGCTCATTTCACTATAATTAAAACGTGAATCGCCTGTTTTAAGATTGAACCAAATAGTACTATGCTTTTCAAAGTCAAACAAGTCGGAAGTTTTTATATAAATCGTATCCTTAATTCCCGATTTTTTCACCTCGTATGACTCAATCTTTTGAGATACGAGATACGTTTCCTCACCATTCAATGCGGTGTAGTTATAACGCAAATCGTATATCCACGGATCGGTTTTAGTTTCATTATTTAACTTATCTTCAGGCACGGTAAAAGTCAACATATACAATTCATTGCTCACTTTCGACAAATTTAAGTCGCTAATGGCATTGGGAGCAATATTGTCTTCTATTTGCGGGGTTTCATTAAAGAACGCCATACTAGCATAGAAAGTAGTATCCTTAAAGTACAAGGCAATGATGGTATCGCCATTTTGAACAGGCAAAATAGACCTGCGCAAATACGACAACTGATAATTTGCCTGGAAGGTTTGTCGATCGATTCTTTGAGCAGAAATCTTAATACTATCACTGCTTGAAATATTATACATCCAGAGATCTACCGAATTTCCTTTTGCTTCCACATCAGTAATTTTTACAAACATGTTATCAGCCTCAAATAAATTATTGGTCGGAAACTCAATGCTCACATCTTCACGAGTAAACGGATCTACAATCATTCGCAATGGAATGGTATCGGAATTTACACCATCGCTAGCCACAACACGGAAATTATAAATACCCGCATCGCCCATATTTGGATGCCATAAGAGGGTATCCTTCGATATAATCATGGTTTTTGGCATCTGTTGAACCAAAGATACGCTAACGGCATCACCCTCAGGGTCGGTAACATTTAAATGGAACTTGGTTAATTGACCTTCCTTCAGATTAACTGTTTTATAAGGAGCGGCGTTCCATACAGGTGGTTTATTAGCAGTGGCCTTTGAGATATAAATATTCTTAATACTAATAGGCATACTATATTCATTATTCACATTTATATTAACTGCATTTAAGGTATAGTAACGACCAGCCTTTAATCCCGCAAAACTGAGCGTGGTATCAATATTTAATATCTCCTTAGGAATATCCTCTCCGGTAATATTATCTATCAATACAGTTGAAATATAGCGTACTGATTCAGGCATTCTACCCCAATAAATTGTTAACGAATCCCTACTTACAAAATACTTCAAGTTATCGGGCGCAGGCACTGTGCTATTTCCAGGAACATATAATGTACCAGGAGCATACTGCATCACAGGAATATCACTTTTATCAGTAACCACAAAGTAGAAATAATACAATCCTGGAGGCAATTGACTATCGGAATAATTAAACTTCACCGCAGCATTATTCATCACTTTAAAGTTGGCTATTTTTCTTCCATCAAAAAGTTCATTATTGTCATTGATGTAGAATTCAACATTTAATGTATCACTTACGTCATTAAATTTGGCGGCAATTTCAGTGCGACTGGTATCAACGCCCATTGGAGAAATAAACTGACCACTAGGATTGTTGTTCAACATCATTGCTTGCAGCACAACATTGCGATACTTCACGGTGTCATAATAAACAGTCCAGGTTCCACGTTGCGGTGCTTCATAAACCAACACCGAAGTTTTTGAATCTGCGAAATAGAATACAGATCCTTCGTACATTCCACTCTTGCCTTGCGGATCGGTGATGCGAATATCAATAGAATCTATACCACCATTTTCGGCAAAAATAATCAGCTTGCGTGTATCGATATTAATATTGTAATCAACATATAAAGTATCGCCACGAGTAGCACGACGAGTAACTTGCGGGATATCGATGTTAGGACCTATGATGAATTGCTTTTTATCAAAATCGTACCCAACACCAATTTGTATATTCAACCAACTGAGGAATTGAGAGGCAACTTCAACAATAATACCACCAATTACAGAAACTGTTTTTACCACTGCATTCACCACAGCACTAACCGCTTTCTTAATCCAACCGAAGAAACGACGGTCGTCTTCAGGGCCAGATAATTTAGGCACCTGCACTGCGGAACCAATTTTTACCATCCCTGCCACACGATGCGTATTTACACCAGCCATTACACCACCTATAGGTCGGCCTCGCAAAAACGAAGGTATAAAACTATAACTGGGCACTTGAACATTGAATGCACCTGAACCTGTAATATCAAAATTACTGCGACCACCTATTGCAACACCAGCTGAACCTTTAAAGAAATCGCCCATTCCAGCAGCTTCAATATATATCTTAAACAATTGCTTATTGGTACTGTATGATATTTGACCGTAGCCGATTCCATAACCAAAAAGTTTAACTGTTCCACTACCCTTGAAATAGGTAAACGGACGAATATCGAGACCCAAATGCTCAATTTTCAGAACATCTGTTTTCGCCTTATCTGTCAAATCACAATGTAATTGAACTAAAAAATCGCTAGTTTTGTAAACGGTATTACCATTGGAATCAGTTTCCGTTAAATCATCGATACCACCTCTGATATTACTAATGATAACAGGTGTTGTTCCCAACGGAATATCGGTATCTACTGAAATGATAATTTTATTTAATTTACCATCCACAATTTTAATATTGGCGCCTAAACCAGAAATTGGTATTTTGCGGCGTGTTCCATCAAATATGATTTGATTATCTATATCAATAAAATCGCCATAAGCACTCTGATACACCAACACACCCGATTCATTTACAAATTCAACAGGCACCTGCGAAATATCTTGATATTGGTTGAATTTATTCATAAACGCATCAAAATCGCTATACGAACTATCTTGTTCAAAATACAAATCAACCCCATCTTCTCCACGTGATGCGTCATTATTCCAAACAATTTTACAAGCTATTTCAAACGAACGTTCAGACTCTCTGTAGATCATATCAAAATTATCAAGACCTACTCCCTTCCAAACAAATTTCAAACCAGTTACTGAATAATCCCAGAAACCGCCAGATGAATCGCGGAATATACGTGAAATTTCAATATCTGGAACGCCTACTGCTTGATATACATCATAGATTTTACGTAACTTAGACGACATTGCCATACTTTTCGTCTTAGGTGTTTTTTTCTTTATGGCGGTATTTTCTTTTTGCTCAGCTAGATAATCTTTATAATTTAAATATACATCAAATGCATTAATCAAATCGCTTAAATCACTGCTGGTGCCGTCTATAAGTCCAACCGATTTTGCCCTAAATTTATCTGCTTGCAACATCATATAGTCGCCAATAATCCAAGGATATTTACCAAATCCTACTACTTCAACCGTATCGGTGCTAAAAGTCATGGCTGCCCCAACCATACTTACCCCACCTAAACTGCCCAAATCAAACAAATAATCTTTGGAGCTTGGTATTATCATACCCAAACCAATCAAGTATTCTTTTGCACCTGATTTTGACAATACTGAATTTGGTTTTATAATTTCCAAATTGCCTTCCGTTTTCATAATGGGTGGTAAGCCAGGTTTCCAATTGGTGCGCTCAATGGTTGTTATACCAGGTATTTGAACTACATCATTGATAATGGCATCGCGAATAGTATATTTGTCGATGGCTTTATTATAAGAAATAGATTTTCCTTTGAACTCAAGTCCACCCAAGAATAAGAACTTATTCACATATTTCAATGTATTCTTTCCATTTTGCGGATATACCTCGAGCTCGTCTTCCATCCAGCCATCTTTTTCTAAAGTAACATAGATGGGCTTGCCACGACGCAATACATAATTGAATATAGAATCATTTCCAGCTATTTTATGCGGGCGACCCACTGCATTAGTATTAAGTGTTTCAAATAATTCCCGTTGATACACAAAATTATTTTGAGCATCTACAATCCATTTATCAAAACGAATAGTAACTCTAACACTGTCGAGCTTTTTGCCTGCGGAGTCAATAATTTCAAAATTTGAAATTACATCATCCCGCACCACTTTATATGAAGACTCTACCTGAGTAACCTTGTTTGAATTATCAGGCATTTTAACCAGAGAATTAACAAAGAAAGTGTATGTTCCAGTATCTTGCGGAATCCATTCCAACTCTGCATTTAAGCCTTTCGATTTCTTGAATTTCAAAGGTGAAGGCACATTACCAAAAGTTCCATAATTGATTGTTTCAATATCAACATTTCTTACATCCACACCGTAGAACATATCCACCTTATCACCCAGAATAATACTATTTGGTGTTTGTCCTCTTTTGGTTAGAATAAATTCAGGATCCTGTGTTACTTTGAATGTTTTGGTCTGAGTGTTTGACAAACCTTGCGGGCTTGTTATAGTAAGCGATAATGTATAATCGCCTTCTTTTATAAAAAACATAACAGGATTTGCCACCGTGTATGTATTATCCAATCCCTGACCTGTTAACCTCCACTCATAAGTTAAATTTTTAAAATGTGAACCATGTCGGAAAGTTAAGAAACGGTTAATATACAATGGTTGCGGGATTTCGATATTGATATCGGGTGTTACCCACAATACAAATTCTTTTTTAATATTAAATGGTCTCATGCTATCATTTGATTCAGCCCATCCAAAAACAAAACTTGGATTTACTGTATAGTCCGGTTCCGGTAGCCTAAATGCTAATCGATTATCGTTAACACTATATCCATTATCTGGTGTATAATCTTTAAAATTATTCACCTTTGCTGTATAGGTGCCTGCAATAAATCGAGCCAAATCAACCCAGCCACCCCAAAATTTATTATAAGGATATGCCTTCACTTGCGATGCCCAACTAGTAGAATCATTAAAAGCATGCTTCATATTATATACCTGCTTGTTGATGCTATCTCCCCAAATACCTTTTATCGTATCAGCTAACATCCAGCTTACGGTTCCCATAGAACGTTTTACTATATTCTTAGACTCAAATACGCCTTGATTTTTATAATATCTGAATTTAAAAGTTAAGGTGTCTTTGTATTCCTTCAATCTAATAGGTGTTCCAAATCCTGATGAGAAATTTTTTATAACCGATGCGGGCTTATTATCCATAAAAGTCGTGATAGAATCCAATCGGATACCCGTAACATTTCTGCTAATAAAACCCGGTTTGATCTCTAAAGATTTTGTATAATCTGGTTTAGGCGTTGATACAACAGGTATGAAATCGTAGCCTTTCACTCCTAATCCATATATTCGTTGTGGAGCGGCATAACTATCTGAAGTTTCAGAATCGAGCGCTTCATCTAATTCATTAGGGTAAGCCTTTATTATGCCAACCGTATCTGATCTTAATTCACCACAAATATATCGCGCTACTTTGAAAGTGTAATTTTCAACTTTATTTGATTCAGGAATTTTTATTTGCACTTTTTGTCCTCTATATTCCTGATTATTCATGTACCATCGTACACTGTCAAAATCGGTCTTGGTCTTTATATCCAGCGTATAAACAAACTCAGTAAATAAAAAGGTGTCTAATCCAATTGTTTCTATATCAACCAATGATTCATCAAGAGGCTTTGTCCTAACTTTATTTGGGGTTGAAAAGTGGTAACCACTTTGTAATTGAATTTTTTCTGATGGATTAAAGTATGATGCTATTCTGTAAAAATAATCTGCGTCGCAATACAATCCATTAATATAAGCACGTGTGGTATCATTTACCGAAATAGTTTTTGCTCCTACTAAAAAAGTAGAGTCTTGCGATAGCTGTATTATATAACCTTGCGGGGTCCCTAAAACTGGTTTCTCCCAGCTTAATGTTACATTATTCATTCCAATATGAAAAGGTTCAATTGGTTTAGGAACAGCTAGCGCATACGAACCTTTGTAATTAGCTCTTGTAATATGATTAAACGAACCATCATTTTGATTAATTGAAACATCGTAAGCTTTTGTCGCATCTAAATCATCCATATAATAATTCAACACCAAACCGGCTTCGTTTCCAATCAATTTTAAATACATTTTTGATTGTATTTGAGACAATGTCAAAGCTTGATTCCAAATTCTAAACTCGTCTACCTGACCTTTAAACATATAGCTCCCGCAATTATTAGGATTGGTAATTGCACCAAAGGCACCCAAACGCAAATAATCTACTGTAACCGGATTTACATTGGTTTGTTGGTTCTTCAATTTTCCATCAACATACAAGCTAAATACTTTTGTTGTTTCATCATAAGTTACTGCTACATGATACCATCTATTCGACTCAATGAGTTGCGTGGTATCGGTCATAACTACTGATGATGCAAATGAATAACCTATACCCGCAAACAGTTTTCGATTATTATATCCTAAAGTTACATATGGCGAAAAAACATCTTTAAAATTATTAACGATTGAACTAAATGCAGCTACATCGTCAGCTTTAAACATTAATTCGTAAGTATACGTTTTTAAGTTTAAGGTATTGGGCGTTGTAATATAATCGTTACAACCATTGAAAGACATTGCATTTCCTGGTGGTTGAAGAATATTTATACTTGATGAATCAATACAGCCGTATTTATCTGTAACCACCACTGTCTTATTTCCACTTTGGAAATCTGTAACTATGGCAGTGGTTTTATCATCGGTCCAATTAATTTGATAGGGAGCATTACCACCATTAATATTTACTCTAGCAGATGCATCATTGCAAAACAAACATGTTGCATGAGATAAAATTTCTGCTTCAACTACTGGTGATGCTACAGGTACAATTATGCTATCGCTTAACTCAAGTAAACAGCCATTGCCGGCATCTATAGCTAAATTATATTGCTTTTCTGATGATATGGTGAAAGAAATATCTTTTCCCTTTCCTTCAGTTATATTCAATGAAACCAATTGTGGATCACGCAAGCGAATTAACAATCCATCTGTTGCATTTTCAATATGCAGAAGTGTTACACCAGGTGAACATAGAACCGTATCCTGTAATCTGAAATTTAATTTTTCAATATTACAACTTGTTATTAACGATTTGGGTGATGAAAATGCATATGCACTGGTATCGTTGGTTAATGAATCAATTGCCCGCACACGATAGTAATACTGCGTTTTATATTTCAATCCACTTACCGAAAGCG
>JFJP01005386.1_pt1 | contig 25594 bp, 21 predicted proteins | sample 431651 | NCBI WGS metagenome assembly JFJP01 (sample SAMN02602958, study PRJNA72255) | Microbial mat metagenome, whole genome shotgun sequencing project. | biome: fresh water; feature: sink hole; material: water; isolation source: purple microbial (photo- and chemosynthetic) mats found in...
ATCGGCTACCCGGTCATGATCAAGGCCAGCGCAGGCGGTGGCGGCAAGGGCCTTCGGGTTGCATTCAATGACAAGGAAGCATTCGAGGGCTTTACCAGTTGCAAGAACGAGGCACGCAACAGCTTTGGTGACGACCGCGTATTCATCGAGAAGTTTGTCGAAGAGCCGCGCCATATCGAGATTCAGTTGATCGGTGACAGCCACGGCAACGTGCTGTACCTCAATGAGCGTGAGTGCTCCATCCAGCGCCGTCACCAGAAGGTGATCGAGGAGGCCCCGTCTCCCTTCATTAGCGACGCCACGCGCAAGGCGATGGGTGAGCAGGCTGTGGCACTGGCCAAGGCAGTGAAGTACCAAAGCGCCGGCACGGTGGAGTTTGTGGTGGGCAAGGACCAGAGTTTCTACTTTCTGGAGATGAATACCCGCCTGCAGGTGGAGCACCCGGTGACCGAATGCATCACCGGGCTGGACCTGGTGGAACTGATGATTCGGGTTGCGGCTGGCGAAAAGCTGCCGCTGACCCAGGCCGATGTCAAGCGCGACGGATGGGCGATTGAATGCCGCATCAATGCCGAAGACCCGTTCCGCAATTTCCTGCCCTCTACCGGGCGTTTGGTGCGCTTTCAGCCGCCAAAGGAAACCATGTTTGCTTCGGACGTTTCGAAGTGGCAGGGCGTGCGGGTGGATACCGGGGTGCAGGATGGCGGCGAGATTCCGATGTACTACGACTCGATGATTGCCAAACTGATCGTCCACGGCAAAGACCGTCTGGATGCTATCGCCAAGATGCGCGAAGCACTCAATGGCTTTGTGATTCGCGGGGTTTCGAGCAACATCCCGTTCCAGGCCGCGCTGCTGGCGCATCCGAAGTTTGTGTCGGGCGATTTCAATACCGGCTTCATCGCGGAGAACTATGCCAAGGGTTTCAGGGCCGAGGATGTGCCGCATGCCGATGCGAATTTCCTGGTGGCGCTGGCAGCCTTCATCAACCGTCGCTACCTTAACCGGGCGTCCGCTATCAGCGGGCAGATGGAAGGGCACGAATTGCGCATCAGCAACGGCTTTGTGGTGGTGGAGTTGGGGCAGCGGGGACCGGGTTCTGCACATCCGGTCCAGGTCAGCGATTACGAGGACAAAACAGGCTCCAGCATCATCACAGTCGGCGCAAGCAGCTACAAAATATGTAGCAACGCCAAGATCGGCCAGATTCGTGTGGTAGGCACCTGCAATGGCGAGTTGTTCACCGCGCAAGTTGAGCGCGGCGTGGGCAAGAACCCGCTAGCGATACGCGTTATCCACAACGGCACCCAACTGGACGTTTTGGTATTGCTGCCGCGCGCCGCTGAGATGTATGCGCTTATGCCCTACAAAGCGCCGCCCGACATGAGCCGGTTCTTGCTGTCGCCCATGCCCGGTCTGCTGGTCGATGTGGCGGTGGTGCCGGGCCAGAAGGTGCAAGCGGGTGAGCGCGTCGCCGTGATCGAAGCCATGAAGATGGAAAACGTGCTGTTTGCCGCTGCTGACGGGGTGGTTGGCAAAGTGCTGGCCACTAAAGGCGAAAGCCTGACCGTGGATCAACCGATTGTCGAATTCGCTTGAACAAGCGAATAGAAATGGGGTCAGATCCCAATTCAGGACAGTGATTTGACCGGAGAAGTTAAACCGCGTACGAAATCGGGCTCTGACCCCATTTCGTCGCAGTCGGAGAAAACAATGACAAGACCATTTAAAGTTTTAGGTATCCAGCAAGTTGCCATCGGTGGGCCAGACAAGAAACGCCTGCAAAAGCTTTGGGTCGACATGCTCGGCCTGGAAGTCACCGGAACTTTCCAGAGCGAGAAAGAGAATGTCGATGAAGATATTTGCGCCATGGGCAGTGGTCCGTTCAAGGTGGAGGTTGATCTGATGCAGCCGATGGACCCCGACAAGAAGCCCGCCGTCCATGCCACGCCCCTGAACCATGTGGGATTGTGGATTGACGATTTGCCTAGAGCAGTTGAGTGGCTCACGGGGCACGGTGTCCGCTTCGCCCCGGGGGGGATCCGCAAGGGTGCCGCAGGATTCGACATCTGTTTTCTTCATCCAAAAGCCAGTGACGAGTTTCCCATAGCAGGCGAGGGGGTGCTGATCGAGTTGGTGCAGGCACCATCGGAGGTCATTTCGGCGTTTTCGCGGTTGGCGCAGGGCTAAACTTTTTGATGTGGATCATGAAACGCTGATCCGTGTTCCAAAGTGGTGCCAAAGATGGGTCCAAGCCCTTAAACTTCCTTCGGCCTGCAACGCATTGGTGCGTTTTCGCGTGGGCCAAGGAGACAGATTTGCAACCTACCAATATCACTCATCCGGCTTATTTTCATAAAGTCGTTGATTGTCAGTGGGCCTGTCCAGCCCATACACCCGTACCCGAGTACATACGCCTGATTGGTCAGGGTCGCTATAGCGACGCCTACATGATCAACTGGGTTTCCAACGTGTTTCCGGGAGTCTTGGGGCGAACCTGCGACAGGCCATGCGAGCCGGCCTGCCGTCGCGGCCGGGTCGAGGAAAACAATGGTGAAAAGCCGGAGGCCGTTGCGATCTGCCGCCTCAAGCGCGTGGCCGCCGACCACAAGGAATCGGTTTTGGATCGCATGCCAGTGATTGCTCCTCCCAATGGCAAGCGTATTGCCTGCGTAGGCGCGGGTCCGGCATCACTCACCGTGGCACGCGATCTGGCGCCCCTTGGTTATGCCATGACCGTTTTTGACGGCGAGGCCAAGTCCGGCGGTTTTATGCGGTCCCAGATTCCCCGCTTCCGTTTGCCCGAGTCGGTGATCGATGAGGAGACTGGCTATATCCTGAACATGGGCGTGGACTTCAAGAGCGGCCAGCGCATTGATTCGCTCAAGGATCTGATGGCACAAGGCTATGACGCCATCTTCGTTGGCAGTGGTGCGCCGCGTGGACGTGAACTCGATGTCCCCGGACGCAAGGAAGCTGCGGCGCATATCCATATTGGCATTGACTGGCTGGCATCGGTGTCGTTTGGCCATATCACCAGCGTGGCGCCTCGGGTCATTGTGCTGGGTGGTGGCAACACCGCCATGGACTGCTGCCGCTCGGCCCGCCGTCTGGGTGGTCGCGATGTCAAGGTGATTGTGCGCAGCGGTTACGAGGAGATGAAGGCGTCGCCCTGGGAACGCGAGGACGCGATTCACGAAAGCATTCCCATCATCAACTACCACGTGCCCAAGAGCGTGCAACACGACAACGGCAAATTGCTGGGCATGACGTTCGAGATCGTCCGTGCCGAGTACGATGCAAAGGGCCGCCGTAGCCTGATTCCCACGGGCGAGCCCGACGTATTCTTTGAGTGCGACGAGATTCTGGTGGCAGTCGGTCAGGAAAACGCCTTCCCATGGATTGAGAAAGATTGCGGTATTGAGTTTGACCGCTGGGGTCTGCCGGTGCTCACCGAGAACACGTTTCAGTCCACCATTCCACAGGTTTTCTTCGGCGGCGATGCTGCCTACGGTCCCAAGAACATCATCACGGCGGTCGCGCAAGGGCACGAGGCGGCCGTGTCTATTGACCGTTTCATCAGTGGACTACCGGTTGAGGTACGCCCTGAGCCCCTGACCAAGCTGATGTCGCAGAAAATGGGCATCCACGAATGGAGCTATCGCAATGATGTGTCCAATGACACCCGCTTCAAAGTGCCATGGGCTGCGGCTGAGACTGCGCTGGCGAGCATTCGTGTCGAGGTGGAACTCGGCTTTGATGCGGCGACAGCCTTTAAGGAAGCCAGTCGTTGCCTTAATTGCGACGTTCAGACAGTCTTTAACCGCGATACCTGTATCGAGTGCGATGCATGCGTCGATATCTGCCCGATGGATTGCATTACCTTTACGCTCAATGGCGAAGAAGCAGATCTGCGCGGGCGGTTGAAGGCGCCTGCTACCAACGAGACCCAGGACCTGTATGTGTCGGGTGAACTCAAGACCGGCCGCATCATGGTCAAGGACGAGGACGTTTGCCTGCATTGTGGTTTGTGCGCCGAGCGCTGCCCCACAGGCGCATGGGATATGCAGAAATTCCTGCTCAACACGGCACAGGCGGGCAAGTCGGCAAACGCCAGGAGTCACGTATGAAACGCTTAGAAGCCATCAACGATTTTGTTATCAAGTTCGCCAATGTGAACGGCTCCGGCTCGGCTTCGGCCAACGAGCTCTTTGCCAAAGCTGTCATGCGCATGGGCGTGCCGGTAAGTCCACGCAACATCTTCCCCAGCAACATTCAGGGTATGCCAACCTGGTATGAAGCCCGTGTGTGCGAAAAGGGCTACCACGGTCGCCGTGGCGGTGTCGACATGATGGTGGCCATGAACCCCCAAACCTGGGACACCGATATTGCTGAAATCGAGCCTGGTGGCTACCTGTTCTACGACAGCACCCGTCCGCTGCCACCCAACAAGTTCCGTGACGACGTCCACACCCTTGCTGTGCCTCTGACGGAAATCACGAATGGTGCATATACCGATCCCCGTCAGCGCACGCTGTTCAAGAACATCATTTACGTGGGTGCGCTGTCGCTTCTGCTCGACGTGGATGCCGACGTGTTCGAGAAACTGTTTGAAGAGCAATACAAGGGCAAGGAGCGCTTGCTCGATTCCAATATCCGGGCGTTGCACTTGGGGCGTGATTACGTGAAGGAACACATCCCGTATCCCCTGGGTTTGCGGGTGCGTCGATCCGACAAGGTGGGCGATCAGATTTTTACCGATGGCAACAGTGCTGCGGCTTTGGGATGTGTCTACGGTGGAGCTACGGTGGCCGCTTGGTACCCCATTACACCGTCTTCTTCGATTCCCGAGGCGTTCCAGAAATACTGTGACAAATACCGGGTTGACCCGCTGACGGGTCAGCACAATTACGCCATTGTCCAAGCAGAGGATGAACTGGCCTCCATCGGTATGGTGGTGGGTGCTGGGTGGAATGGTGCACGCTCCTTTACGGCGACCTCCGGCCCGGGTGTTTCGCTCATGACCGAATTCATTGGTCTGGCTTACTTTGCCGAAATTCCGGTGACCATCATCAACGTGCAGCGTGGCGGGCCGTCCACCGGTATGCCCACACGCACACAGCAGGCCGATTTGGTGTCGTGTGCTTACGCATCCCATGGCGATACCAAGCATGTGTTGCTGTTGCCACAAGACCCGCATGAGTGCTTTACCCATTCGGCCGCAGCGTTGGACCTGGCCGACCGCTTGCAGACCCCCATCTTCGTGATGACCGATCTGGATATCGGCATGAACCAGCGACTGTGCAAGCCATTCGTTTGGGACGACACCAAGGCCTACGACATTGGAAAGGTGATGACTGCAGCTGAACTGGAAGCGGGCAAGGACTTTGGCCGCTATAAAGATGTCGATGGTGATGGCATCCCGTGGCGCACACTGCCCGGAACACACCCGTCCAAAGGTGCATTCTTTACCCGTGGCACGACGCGCAATCCCTATGCAATGTATTCGGAGCGCGGTCCGGACTATATCTACAACATGGAACGCCTGATCCGCAAGTTCAAGACGGCGGCGGATCTGGTGCCCCAGCCGATTCTGCGCAATGCAGCGGAGAAAACACCCTTCGGCGTCATTTACTTTGGCTCGACCAGCCCCGCCATGCGCGAGGCGCTCGACGTACTGGAGGCCGACGGTGTGCATGTGGATGCCATGCGTCTGCAGGCATTTCCGTTCCCTGCGTCGGTGGACAAGTTCATTGCCGAACATGAGAAAGTGTTTGTGGTCGAACAGAACCGCGATGCCCAGATGCGTTCCATGATCATCAACGAGCTGGAGATCGACCCCGCGCGTTTGGTGGCTGTACTGCACTATGACGGCACACCGATCACGGCACGTTTTATCGGCGCTGCCATTCGCAAGAGTATTCAAACTGTTGTCAAGACTGCCGGCAGCAAGGAGCATGCATGACCTACATTGCCAAACCCCACCTGCACCATCCCACGCTGACCAAGAACAAGGTTGGCTATACCCGCCGCGACTACGAAGGCCGCATCTCCACACTGTGCGCAGGGTGTGGGCATGACTCGATCTCTGCAGCCGTCATTCAGGCGTGTTGGGAACTCGACATCGAGCCCCATCGCGTGGCCAAACTCTCAGGGATTGGCTGCAGTTCCAAGACTCCCGACTACTTTCTGGGCGCTTCGCACGGCTTCAATACGGTGCATGGCCGCATGCCATCGGTGTTGACCGGGGCCAACCTCGCCAATCGTGACCTGATGTACCTCGGTGTATCCGGGGATGGCGATTCCGCATCCATCGGCCTGGGGCAGTTTGCCAATGCCATGCGTCGGGGTGTGCGCATGGCCTACATCGTTGAAAACAATGGCGTCTATGGTTTGACCAAAGGCCAGTTTTCTGCAACGGCTGACCGTGGCTCCAAGAGCAAAAAAGGCGTTGTCAACAGTGACAGTCCGGTCGACCTCGTGGCGTTGGCGCTGCAATTGGGTGCTACCTATGTGGCACGCAGTTTCTCGGGTGACAAGGCACAATTGGTGCCTCTGATCAAGGGAGCCATGGCGCATGGTGGAGCCGCGTTCATTGATGTCATCAGCCCTTGCGTTACCTTCAACAACCATGCTGGCAGCACCAAGAGCTACGACTACGTGCGCCAGCACAATGATGCGGTGAGCCGGATTGATTTCATCTCGCCGCGCAGCGAGATCACCACCGACTATGCACCTGGCGAGCTGGTCGAAGTGCAACAGCACGATGGCACCTTGCTGCGCTTGCGCAAACTGCATCCTGCATACGATCCGACCGACCGCTATGGTGCCATGGCCTACATGCAAGAGCACCAGTCGCGTGGCGAGGTGGTAACCGGTTTGCTATATGTCGATCCACTGGCTACCGACTTGCATATGGCCCTGAATACCACGGTCAAGCCGCTCAATACATTAACCGCTGAGCAACTGTGCCCGGGCACCCGCGCTCTGGAAAAAATTAACGCGTCCTTGCGTTGAATTCATTAGTCAATTGAAAGAGATGGCGACCATGTCAGAACGCACCGTATTCCAGTCGATGTCCCAACGGCACGTGGTGAGCCTGGGGCCTCAGGCGAGCGTCTGGGACGCGGCCTGCACGATGACCAAGGCCAACTGCGGCAGCGTACTCATTGTGGAGCAGCCAAGTACTTTACTTGGCATCGTGACAGAACGCGATTTGATGACCAGAGTCCTGGCCAAGGCACTAAGCCCGGAGAAAACATCGGTCTCGGACATCATGACCCGCAATCCGCATTGCGTAGCACCCGAAACGCTCGTTTCCGACGCTGTGCTGATCATGATTGAGCGGGGCTTTAGGCACCTGCCGATTGTCGGCCCCAATGCCAAGATTCTGGGTGTGTTCTCGGTACGCGATGCCATGCCGCGGGAGATCGGCAACGCCGTAAGCCTCGCCGAATTTCACGAGCAGGTCAACGACGCTCTAGGTTAATGCTTCTGCCCCAGGGCAGTGGGCGGGGCCGCCGGGGCATTGCGTTTGGCGCGTGCACGTGCCAGGGCGGCTTCAATCACCGCGCGCTTCTTGTCCAGCACTGCCGGGTCAGTATGCTGCGAGTGGGCTGGCAGGTCGGCCAGTTTCATGAGCGCCTTTTCTTCCAGTCGCATTTGCCCTTCCACCTCGTCACGCTTGCGGCGCTGGCTTGCAAAAGCATAGCGTTTTCGGGCCAGTGCAGCGGCTTGCGATGACCACGCGGCCCAGCCTGTAGCGTCGGCGCTGGCGGGTTCGAGTTCAATACAGTCCACCGGGCAGACCGGCAGACATAGTTCGCATCCGGTGCAGTAGGCCTCGATGACGGTGTGCATGCGTTTGTGCGTACCGACGATGGCGTCGGTCGGGCAGGCCTTGATGCACAGGGTGCAGCCGATGCACCAGCTTTCATCGACGAACGCCATCCATCTCGGCGCTTCCACACCAAATTTCGGATCCAGCGCAAGGCTGGGTCGCCCGGTCAAGCGGGCCAGCCGGGCTACACCTTCGGAACCTCCAGGAGGGCATTGGTTGATGTTGGCCTCCCCGCTGGCAATTGCTTGCGCATACCCCGCGCAGTCCGGGTAGCCGCAACGAGTGCACTGTGTCTGTGGCAGTGCATCCAGCACCCGCGCAGCGAGGTCGCCCGGTTGCGACCCCTGCATTTCTATTTGGCCGAAGCTGTGCGTTTGCGCGCTACTGTTTTTGTAGCTGCTGTAGCATATTTGGCGGGCGCTGCAGCCACTTTTCCCTTAGAGGATCTCGGCTTGCCGGGTGCCGGCAAGCCGGTAGCTGCGGTGGCTGCCGAAGCGGCCTTGGCAACAGCAGGCGCGGCATTGTTGGCAAGAATAAATTCCTTGACGCGTGGGTACACATGCTCACGCCAACGACGGCCTGAAAAAATACCGTAGTGGCCTGCGCCCTGGACTTCAAAGTGGGTCGAGCGTTTGCCCGTGACACCAGTGCAGATATCGTGCACGGCCTGGGTCTGGCCTGAACCAGAGATGTCATCCAACTCGCCTTCTACCGACATCAAGGCGGTGGTGGTGATGTCCTGCGGGCGCACGAGTTCAACTTTGCCCTTGGGGTTTCTGATTTCCCACGTACCGCTGACAAGGCTGAAGTCCTGGAACACTACGCGAATGGTTTCGAGGTAGTAGTCGGCATCCATGTCGAGCACGGCGTTGTACTCATCGTAAAACTTGCGGTGTGCTTCGGTGCTGGCGTCATCGCCCTTGATCAGGTCAGTGAAGTAGTCGTAGTGGCTCCTGGCATGGTTGCTGGGGTTCATCGCTACAAACCCGGTGTGTTGCAAGAAGCCTGGATAGACACGCCGACCCGCGCCAGGGAAGTTGGTGGGGACGCGGTAAATCACATTGTTTTCGAACCAGCTATGGCTCTTGTTCATGGCCAGGTTGTTTACCGCCGTGGGGGACTTGCGGGCATCGATCGGGCCGCCCATCATGGTCATGGAAAGCGGTGTTTTCTCACCGCGACTCGCCATCAGAGAAACCGCAGCCAGTACCGGAACCGTAGGTTGGCACACGCTCATGACATGGCAATTTCCGTAGATGCCCTGCAGATGCCGGATGAACTCCTGTACGTAATTCACATAGTCGTCAAGGTGAAACTCGCCCTCAGACAGCGGCACGAGGCGTGCGTTCTTCCAGTCGGTGATGTAGACCTTGTGGTCTCCCAGCATGGTCTTGACGGTGTCGCGTAACAAGGTTGCATAGTGCCCCGACAACGGCGCAACAATCAAAACGGCAGGGTGGTTCTTGATCCTGTCCAACGTGCGACTGTCGTCGGTGAAGCGTTTGAAGCGACGAAGATCGCAAAATGGTTTGTGCAATTCCACGCGCTCGTGGATGGCCACATCCACTCCATCCACCTCGATCGTGCGCAGACCGAACTCTGGTTTCTCGTAATCCTTGCCAAGGCGGTGCAACAGGTCGTAGCCTGCCGAAATGCGCTGTGCGAACGGGTTTTGCCCCATGATCGACAAAGGATTTGCGTAAGCCTTCGACGCAGCATGGGCCAGGTCGGAAAAGGGCTCCATCAATGAACGTTGGGTTTCGTAAAGTTTGTAGAGCATGGGATACCTTGAAAATGTTGCAGTGCAATATAACAGTTTTGGCTAGTGTCAGCGCGGCTATTTTGCTCTTGCCGCGGTCCGCGCAAACAGTGGACGTACAAGTCTACTAAATCCATGCAATTGTCATACGCGCGTCAGGAATGGGCGGTTAGTGCCTGAATTTCCGCCTCGGTAAACCCGGCACTGCGGCGCGCATTGAGATTAAAGGGCGGTTTGGGTGCTGGCGCACGATGTGTTGCGACCTCGTGTGCATAGAAAGCCCGCGGGTCGAGTCCATCCCTTTTGCACAACCAGTGGTACCAGTGGTTGCCAATGGACACATGGCCAACTTCTTCTGTCAGGATGACATCCAGAATCGCCACGGCCGCCAAAGCTTGCGTACTGCCGACCTTTCGGAGTTTTTCCTGAATGACAGGGGTGGCGTCGAGTCCCCGCGCTTCCAGTGTGCGTGGCACCAGAGCCATGCGGGAGGTGACGTTGTGGCGGGTCGCTTCACATAGGGTCCACAAGCCCTCGTGGGCCGGAAAATCGCCATAGGTGTAGCCCAACGCCCGCAGGTGGTCCTGCAGCATTGAGAAATGGCGTGCTTCCTCGTGGGCCACCCGAAGCCAGTCCTGGTAAAAATCGACCGGCATTTCGGCGAACCTCCACATCGCGTCCAGCGCGAGGTTGATGGTGTTGAATTCAATGTGGGCGATGGAATGCATGAGCGCCGCATGCCCAAGGGCAGTGAAGGGGGATCGCCGGGGTACTTGCTGCGGGTTCACCATGCGAGGCAACGCCGGACGCCCAGGCGCAACCGGGCGGTCAAGTTGAGCCCGTGATTGCAACGCATGTGTCGATCGACCCTCCCACAATGCATGGGTCGCATCAACCTTGCGCTGCGGATCGGGCTCACAAAAGGCGTCAAGCGCGCACTGCCGTAATTCCATACCTACAATTCTAGGCATTCTGATGAAGAGGAAACACGATGGCTATTTACGAACTTGATGGCGTCCAGCCGCGTATTGAAGCGTCTGCATGGGTGGCTGACAGTGCCCAGGTGATGGGCAATGTGGAGATGGGGGCAAACAGCAGTGTATGGTTCGGGGCCATCGTGCGTGGGGATACCGAGGTCATCACCATTGGCTGCAATAGCAATATCCAGGATGCCAGTGTGCTGCATGCCGATATCGGCAAACCATTGACCGTTGGCGACAACGTGACGGTGGGCCATCAGGTGATGCTGCATGGCTGCACCATCGGAGACGGGGCACTGATCGGGATTGGTGCCGTCATTCTCAATGGAGCAAGAATTGGCAAGGGCTGTATCGTCGGTGCCGGTGCGTTGGTGACCGAGGGCAAGGAGTTTCCCGATGGGTCCATGATTCTGGGCAGCCCGGCCAAAGCAGTTCGGGAATTGACTGCTGAGCAGCAGGCGGGCCTGAAAATGAGTGCTTTGCATTACGTCGAGAATGCACATCGCTTTCGCAATGGGCTCAAGAAAATTGCCTGAGGCTCAACGCGTCCACTACAAAGTCTGACTCCAGGGAGCCCATGTGTCTGAATTGCACAAGTTCTTGTTTGATGGGTTGCCGGTGCGTGGCGCGTTGGTTCGCCTGACCGATGCATGGGTAGAAATTCTGCATCGAAGGGCGTCCAACAGCCAAACCGGTGCACTCCCGCAAGCGGTTCGGGACATGTTGGGAGAAATGACTGCGGCGGCTGCCTTGATGCAGTCGAACATCAAGTTTGACGGTACCTTGGTGCTGCAAATATTCGGAGATGGCCCGGTCAAGCTTGCTGTGGCGGAGGTGCAGTCGGACCTGTCGCTTCGGGCCACCGCGTCCATCGCTGGCGCGATTGGTGACGAGGTGTCCCTGAGCGACATGGTTAACAATGCCAACCAGGGCCGCTGTGCCATTACGCTGGACCCCAAGACCAAATTCCCGGGTCAACAGCCTTACCAGGGCGTGGTTCCGCTATTTGATGACCAGGGCCAGAAAATCGAGCGGCTCAGTGAAGTGCTCGAACATTACATGCTGCAGAGCGAGCAACTCGACACCACCCTGGTGCTCGCCGCGAATGGCCAAATTGCGGCGGGGTTGCTGATTCAGCGCTTACCCCTGGAAGGCAGCGGCAATCTCGAGGGCAGCCTGGTGAGCATGGAAAATGAAGACCGAATTGGTCTGGACGAGCACTACAACCGCATCTCCATTCTGGCCAAGAGTCTGCAGCGCGAGGAGTTATTGGCGCTCGATGCCGAGACCATCTTGCGACGGCTTTTTTGGGAAGAAACCATCACACAGTTTGAACCCCTGGTGGGAGCTTCGGCACCCCGTTTTGCCTGCAATTGCAACCGGGAGCGGGTTGGCAAGATGATCCAGGGTCTCGGAGCGGACGAAGCCCACAGCAACCTGCATGAGCGCGGCAACATCGAGGTGGCCTGCGAATTCTGTGGCGTGCAATATGTCTTTGATGCCATCGACACCGCCCAGCTATTCACTGCGCCCATCCACCAGGCGCAAACAGGGTCAGGGCGGCACTGACAACCGAACCAAGCTGTCCACCGGTTCAGCGGGCGATCTGGATATATATTTCGTTGGCCTTGACCATGCCGAGCTCGCTGCGGGCACGCTCTTCCACAATTTCCAGCCCTTCTTGCAGATCATGGATTTCGGCATCCAGACGCTCGTTGGTCAACGCCGCCTGCGCATTGCTGCGCTTCTGACTCTCCAACTGCTGCTGCAGTCTCGCGACGTTGGGAACACTGCCCCGGCCGAACCACAACTGACCATGCAGGATCACCAGCAGGGTAATGAGGGCGGCCGGAACCAGTCGGTAACGCATCGGATTACTGCAGCAGCAAAAGGGTGGTCGGCTTACTTGAGGTTATAGAAAGCAGCGCGACCGGGATAGCTCGCCACGTCACCGAGGTCTTCTTCGATGCGCAACAACTGGTTGTACTTGGCCATACGGTCCGAGCGGCTCAGTGAACCCGTCTTGATCTGGCCGGCGTTCATGCCCACGGCGATGTCGGCGATGGTGGAGTCCTCTGTCTCACCCGAGCGATGGCTGATCACCGCGGTGTAACCGGCACGCTTGGCCATTTCGATTGCCTCAAAGGTTTCGGTCAAGGTGCCAATCTGGTTGATCTTGACGAGGATCGAGTTGGCAATGCCCTTGTCGATGCCTTCTTTCAGGATCTTGGTATTGGTGACAAACAGATCGTCGCCTACGATCTGCACTTTCTTGCCCAGGCGGTCGGTCAGTAGTTTCCAGCCGTCCCAGTCGCCTTCACTCATGCCGTCTTCGATGCTGATGATGGGGTATTTGTCGACCCAGGTTGCGAGAATATTGGTCCACTCTTCGGCGCTCAGTGTGAGCCCCTCGCCGGCCAGCTGGTACTTGCCATCCTTGTAAAACTCGCTGGCGGCGCAGTCCAGTCCCAAGGCGATTTGCTCGCCTGCAACAAAGCCAGCTTTGTCGATGGCTTCCAGAATCATCTGAATTGCTGCTTCGTGGTTGGCCACATTGGGCGCAAAGCCGCCTTCATCGCCGACCGCAGTGCTGATGCCACGATCGTGCAGGATCTTCTTCAGGGCATGGAACACTTCAGCACCATAGCGCAGGGCTTCACGGAAGCTCGGTGCGCCCACCGGGATGATCATGAACTCCTGAATGTCCAGGTTGTTGTTGGCGTGCTCGCCACCGTTGATGACGTTCATCATGGGCACCGGCATTTGCATGCGGCCCATGCCACCAAAATAGCGGTACAAGGGCAGCCCGGATTCTTCGGCAGCAGCGCGAGCCACGGCCATGGAGACCGCCAACATGGCGTTGGCACCCAGGCGGCTCTTGTTCTCGGTGCCGTCGAGGTCAATCAGGGTCTTGTCCAGAAATGCCTGTTCAGAAGCATCGAGGCCCAGTACCGCTTCTGAAATTTCGGTATTGATGTGCTCGACCGCCTTCAGTACGCCTTTGCCCAGGTAGCGTTTTTTGTCACCATCGCGCAGTTCAATGGCTTCGCGCGAGCCGGTGGATGCGCCCGATGGCACCGCTGCACGGCCCATGGTGCCAGACTCCAGCAACACGTCACATTCAACTGTGGGATTGCCACGTGAATCCAGAATTTCGCGACCGACGATATCAACAATTGCACTCATGATGAAGCTTTCATAAAGTAAAGAAAAGAAACAAGTCGCAGCAAAGTTTAGTGAACGTTCTGTGACCTTGGTTGGTGAATAGGTTCAGGTAAATTGGTTCTCCAGAAAGACGGACCTCTTGGCGACCTCGTCCAGGGCGACGAGGCTTTCCAGCAAGGCCTTCATATGTTTCAGAGGCACTGCATTGGGGCCATCGCTAAGTGCTTTATCGGGGTCCGGATGCGTTTCCATGAAAACCCCGGCAATGCCCACCGCAACGGCGGCACGGGCCAGGACCGGCACCATATCCCGCTGCCCACCGCTGCTGGTGCCTTGTCCACCGGGCAACTGCACCGAATGGGTGGCGTCAAATACCACCGGGGCAGCTGTTTCGCGCATGATGGCCAGCGCGCGCATGTCGCTCACCAGATTGTTGTAACCAAAACTCACGCCGCGTTCGCAAGCCATGAAGTTGTCATCTGGCAAGCCAGCCTCTCTGGCCGCCGCGCGTGCTTTTTCTATGACGTTCTTCATGTCGTGGGGCGCCAGGAATTGCCCCTTCTTGATGTTCACTGGCTTGCCGGACTGGGCGACGGCCCGAATGAAATCGGTCTGGCGACACAAAAACGCCGGGGTTTGCAACACATCGACCACTGCCGCGGCTTGCGTGATCTGGTCCGGCGAATGCACATCTGTCAGCACTGGCAAGTGCAATTCCCGCTTGACCTTGGCGAGTATTTCCAGACCACGTTCAATGCCCGGACCGCGAAACGTGCTGCCACTGGAGCGGTTCGCCTTGTCAAAGCTGCTTTTGAAGATGAAAGGAATACCCAGCGACTTGGTGATTTCCTTCAGCGTTCCCGCGGTGTCCATTTGCAACTGCTCAGACTCGATGACGCATGGCCCCGCAATGAGAAAAATGCGATGCTGCAATCCGACATCAAATCCGCACAGCTTCATGTTAGGCAACCGCCTTCAAATTCTTACCCGCAGTCTGGTGATCCAGTGCTGCCTTAATGAATGCATTGAACAGCGGGTGCCCGTTCCACGGTGTGGACTTGAACTCGGGGTGAAACTGAACACCGACAAACCACGGGTGCAGAGTTTGCGGCAATTCAACCATCTCGGTCAGTTGCTCACGCTGTGTCAACGCCGAAATGACGAGTCCAGCCTTGCGCAGCGCTTCGAGAAAATGCACATTCGCTTCATAGCGGTGGCGGTGGCGTTCGGTCACGACATCACCATAAATTTTGTGTGCCAAGGTGTCTTTGGCTACATCGGAGCTCTGTGCTCCCAGACGCATCGTCCCGCCCAGGTCCGAGTGTTCGTTGCGGGTCTTGATGGTGCCGTCTGCATCTTTCCACTCGGTGATGAGTGCAATCACCGGATTGAGCGTATCCGGATCAAACTCCGTGCTGTTGGCGTTGGTGAGGCCGGCGACATGGCGGGCAAATTCGATGGTTGCCACCTGCATACCCAAACAGATCCCCAGATACGGGACCTTGTTTTCCCTGGCGAACCGTGCCGCACAAATCTTGCCTTCAATGCCGCGTTTGCCGAAACCGCCCGGTACCAGCACCGCATCGTACTTCGCCAGTTGCGACACACTCTCTGGCGTGATCGTTTCTGAATCGATGTAGTCAATCTTCACTTTGGCGTGGTTCTTCATGCCGGCATGGCGCAATGCTTCATTGAGGGACTTGTAACTGTCGCTGAGGTCGACGTACTTGCCCACCATGGCGATGCTGACTTCACTCTTCGGATGCTCGGTTTCAAACACCAGATCGTCCCAGCGTTTGAGGTTGGCTGGTGGCGTATTCAGGCGCAACTTGTCGCAAATGAGGCCGTCGAGCCCCTGCTCATGCAGCATGCGCGGCACTCTGTAAATGGTGTCCACATCCCACATGGAAATGACGCCCCATTCAGGAACGTTGGAAAACAGCGAAATCTTGGAGCGCTCTTCATCCGGTATGGGACGGTCGGCACGGCATATCAGGGCATCGGCCTGGATACCGATTTCGCGCAACTGTTTTGCGGTGTGCTGGGTCGGCTTGGTCTTCAATTCACCCGCCGCTGCAATCCAGGGCACATAACTCAGGTGGACAAACGCACTGTTATTGGGGCCGAGCTTGAGGCTCATCTGTCGCACCGCTTCCAGAAACGGCAGTGACTCGATGTCGCCCACCGTGCCTCCAATTTCGACGATGGCAACGTCCACTGCATCGGGTTCCCCAAAGCGCGCGCCGCGCTTGACGAACTCCTGTATCTCATTGGTCACATGCGGAATGACCTGTACCGTCTTGCCCAGGTAGTCGCCGCGGCGCTCCTTGTCAAGCACGCTCTTGTAGATCTGGCCAGTCGTGAAATTGTTGGCCTTGCGCATACGCGACTCGATGAAACGCTCGTAGTGACCCAGGTCCAGATCGGTTTCAGCACCATCGTCGGTGACAAATACTTCGCCGTGCTGCAACGGAGACATTGTTCCGGGGTCGACGTTGAGGTAGGGATCCAGCTTGATCAGGGTGACTGTCAAGCCCCGCGATTCCAGAATCGCAGCAAGGGAGGCTGAGGCGATTCCCTTGCCAAGGGAAGACACCACACCGCCGGTGACGAAGACAAATTTGGTCATGTCAGGGGGAGCAATCACGCTCGGGGAGGTGGTAAAGCGAGATTATAGAGGTGTGCAGTCCTATCTTTCGTCGTCAACCACTGTATCGATTCCATTGGAGCGCATCTCTGCCATGGTGGTGGCCAGTGTTGCGGCAGAGTCGACACCGAGCTTGTCACGAACCTTTACCCAATGCTCTTCGACGGTGCGCTCCGCGATATTCATCCTTGCTGCGATGACCTTGTTGAGGTCGCCCGCCGACTTCAGACGGGCGATGCGCCGCTGTTGTGGGGCCAGGCTTTCCCACATCGATTGCAGAAAGTCCTTGCGCACTGCAGCACGGTGCCACTGCACTTCCAGTGCCAGTGCTTCGCGCAGCATGGGAAGGAGCAGGTCGTCGGTGTACGGCTTTTCAATGAAATTGAGTGCGCCTTTGGCCATGGCGGACACTGCCACCGGGATGTCGCCGTGCCCGCTCAGAAAAATCACGGGGAGCTTTTTGCCCAAGCCGCGTTCCAACAATTGTTCGTGCAGGGCCGGGCCGGACATCGGGTCCATGCGCACGTCCAGGACGAATACACCACGAAGCGCTGCAGGGTTGTCGTCGATAGCCGCCAGGAGATCGGGTCCGCTGTCGTATGCCGCCACGGTGAAGCCATGCTGCTTCAGCAGGAATGACAACGCGCCCCGGACTCCCGCGTCGTCGTCACAGAGGTAAACCGTTTGCTCTGTCATCATGTTGTGGGCGGGAATGCCGCCATAGGTTCGGTAGGAAGGGTAAAAGTGAATTGTGCCCCGCCATCGGGACGTTCGAGCGCGGTGAGTGTGCCGCCGTGCGACTCCACGATGGAGCGGCAAATGCCCAGGCCCAGACCCATGCCATCGGCCTTCGTGGAATAAAACGTTGAGCACAGCACATCAATGGTTCTGCCCTGAAGGCCTGGGCCGTTGTCGCTGACGCTGACCGCAATCGTCTGACCGCCTTGCGCAAGTCCTTTCACCACTCTGGATTGGACCCAAATGCACCGCGCGCCGGTATTGCCAGTCACGGCGTCGGCAGCGTTGCGCACCAGATTGGTCACAACTTGCTCAATGCCTATGCGGTCAATCAGGGCACTGCTGGGCGATGTTGTCAGATCCAATGTCAAATCCGCTCCCACGCGCTGGATCTGACGCTTTCGCAACTCGATGACCTCTGCAACAACCGTGTTGACGTCAAACAGCCTACGCAATGGCTCGGAGCGTGAGGTCTGTCGCCGAATCCAGTTGACGATATCGCCGGCCTTGCGGGCGTGTCGATGTACCTCTTCGACGGCAGCGATGACATCCGCCTGCAGAGTGGGAATCTTCGTCATTGCCACACGCAATCCGGCGCTATAGCTCACGATCGCGGTCAGTGGTTGGTTCAATTCGTGTGCCAACTCGGAGGCCAGCAAGCCCATGTCATTGAGGCGTGCATGCTGGGCCAGAGTTTCGGTGTGCTGCCGGTCTTTTTCCTCCAGTCGTTTGCGTTCGCTGATGTCGATGATGGAGCCCATCCAGCCTATGTGGATGCCAGCGGCATTCACTAGGCGGGCTTCAAAAATCATGACATCGATCAGATGCCCATCCTGGTGTTTCCAACGGGTTTCAAACCCTGTGCTGGGTGTTCGTCCTGCGAGTGTGTTGAGGTTTCGCGCCATCATGGCATCGACGGCATCGGGTGGCCAAAACGGCAATGGCGGCTTCAGGCCGACCAACGCCTCGCGCGCATAGCCCACCATGTCGCACAGCGTTTTGTTAACGTACAAAATGCGGCCCTCGGCATCCCTGGCACGCAACCCGACCAAGGCTGAGTCTTCCATGGACTGGCGCCACGCGGCCTCGTTCTGCGTGTCATCCATGGCGCGCCTCACCTGGCGCATTTCGTGGTGCGTCAGGTAGGACGCGATCGTACCCAATAGGAGCAATCCAGCAAGCGACGCCATCGTTCTTGGGTTGAGCCTCCACGATGCGGCAGATTCGTAGGGGGACAGACGCAAGGTGGTCTGCTTGAACGCGCTCAGCGGTCGCTCGTAGGGCAAACCTTCTGGCGATTTATCAGGCTGCGCCGTGGTTGCGATGACTTCGCCGAGTTCCGAAATGAAGTTGACTTCGTACCGGTGGTTTAGCCACACCAGATCGGTGCTCTTGAGCAAATCGGTGATCTCATAGCGCGCCACAAGTTTGCCCAGGGGCTGCCCGCTGGCATCCGCCATCGGCACTTCAAGGTGCTCTGCCTGCCCGGACTTCTCATAGGTCCGGATGCCAAACTCATCGAATGAACGATCACGCATCGGTGTAGCGCGCTTCGCGCGGGCCACCATCTGCATGTCGTTATCCAGCCAGGTCAGACCACTCCACAGGCGGTCAAGGCCGGCAACCACGACCGGCAACCGGGCCAGAATCGCATCTCCGCGCTCGGAGTGTTTGGAGAGCTGGCTCGAGACATCATGCAAGCGTGCCCTTTCGATGTCCAGTCGAGCGGCCAGTTGCGCCTCGACGCTGGACGCATCGGCTATCAGGGTTTGCCGATGCGCTTCACGAATCTTGGCATCGTTCGACTCGGTCCACATGACTATCCAGACCACAAACACCAGTGACAGTGCGCCGGGGAGTAACCAAAAGGACCGCTTGACCCATGACTCTTGTGGCCTGGGCTGAAAAGGCTGTGGTGAGTGCGACATTGGCATCGACAAATTCTAGGTGCGAAGCCGGCACAAAATTCCAGCAGCGGCGTCAGGGTGTGGAAACCCACATCTGTGGAACACCACACTTTTGGTGTGCTCCGTGCACGACTAGACTGCAGGCATCAAACGGAAACATGACCATGAACACCGCACCTCCGGACACCCGTAATGCCCTCCGACCCAGTCTGCCCGCCACTACCCGTCGGTATTTGGTGCAGTGGATTGCCGCCGCTGCACTGTGCTGTGCTGTTGCTGGATCGGTAAGCGCGACTGCGCCTTCGCCCATCATCATCCAGTTCAGCCACGTGGTGAAACCTGATACTGCCAAAGGCAAGGCAGCGCTGCGGTTCAAGCAGTTGGCGGAATCACGAACCGGTGGCAAGGTTCGTGTGGAGGTATATCCCGACAGCCAACTCTACAAGGATCGCGAAGAACTTGATGCCCTGCGCTTGGGAGCGGTACAAATGCTGGCAACCTCCCTGTCCAAACTGGCGGGTCTGGGTGGTGATGACTTTTTGGCTTTTGATCTGCCATTTCTGTTCCCCGACCGGGCGGCCTACCGCGCCGCGGTGGACGGGCCGCTGGGAGTTTCCCTGTTGAAGAAGCTCGAGCCCCGCGGCATCAAGGGTCTGGCCTTTTGGGACAATGGTTTCAAGGTGTTCACTGCCAATCGTCCACTGCAGGGGGTGGCCGATTTCAAGGGACTGAAGATTCGCGTGCAGGCTTCCAAAGTACTGGTTGCCCAAATGCGCGCGCTGGGTTCGCAAGAGTCCGTGTCGCCCTTGATTGATGTGCGTGCGGACTTGACCTCGGGCAAGCTCGACGGTCAGGAAAACACACCCACCAACATCTACACGCAAGGCCTGCACGATGTGCAAAGCCATCTGACGGTCTCCAACCACGGCTACCTTGCCTACGCCGTCATTGTGAACAAGGCCTTCTGGGAGAAGTTGCCCGCCGAACTTCGTGCAATTCTGGAGGGTGCCCTGCGAGACGCCACCACCTTTGAAAACAGCATTGCAGAAGCCGATCACCACAAAGCGCTGGACCGTCTGAAGGCCAGCGGCAAGTTAACCCTCCATACCCTCACGCCGCACGAGGCCGCGCAATGGCGCAACGCGATGGCGCCGGTGTACCAGGAGGCGCGCAACTGGATCAGTGCCGAAACGCTTGCTGCACTGCCCGTGTTGCCAGGTGCTCCGCCTTAGCCTGCTAAAGCTGCGGCACTGACTTCGCTGTCAGGCGCCGCCAATCGTTCCCCCATTACTTACAAGGTGCCAATGGCACTTCGGGGGAGGGCTACGTCCAAAAACCATTTTTTCCATATGACCAACGCACCTACATCCAACCAGGAGAAGCCATGAATACGATCGAGAACGCCATTGCCAACAAACAAGTCACATGGATTCGGGGGCTGTTTGTAGCTGCCGGTGTCATCGGCCTGGCATTGTTTGCACCGATGATCTGGGTGGCCGTCACTGGCGGCATGGGGCTGTTGGCGCTGAGCGGCGTGCTGGGCGTCGCATTTGCTGCGGTACAAGCCGTGCCGCTGCTGGGTCAAAAGCTGGAAAACGCACTGCTGGCAGCGCGTAAGTCCGAGGCGCGTCGCAACCCCATTGAACAGTTGCAGAACGAAATGCTGCGCCGTGCTGCCAGGCTCAAATCGTTTCGCAGCGCATTGGTGGTCGTAGGTGGTCAGATCGAGTCGATCGAACAGATGATGGCGCAGCGCCGGCACCAGGACCCCGGTCACATTCTGGAGCGTCAGGAGCGTGCGCTGCATCGGCTCAAGCAGTTCCATGGACTGAATCTGAATCGGCTATTGCAGGCGCAGTCGGCACTGGAAGAGTTTCGCTTGACGGTGCAACGCAAAGAGAGCGAATGGCGCATCGCACTGGCGATCGACGACGCCAATGTGGCGCTCGACCCCAACGCTGCTGACAACCTGATGCAAGACCTCATGACCGACACCGCCTTGCGTACTGTGCAGGACCGCTTTAACAACGTCTTCGCCGAGCTGGATGTGCAGATGAGCAGCCTCGACGGCCCGACCCGCAATTTGCTCGATGACCAAAGCCTGGCGCGCATGGACGAGCTCCATTTGCCAGAACGCACACCCGTAAGGAGATCTGTATGAAATTCTGGAAAAAACTGCGGCTGGTTGGCAGCGCCATCGTGATCGTGCTGGGACTCCTCGCCCTCATTCTGGCCCTCATGCAAGCGCCACCCACCCACCGTCCTGCATCGACTGCACCTGCCAACGGCTTATCTGCCCCGCAGCACGGTGGAACCCAAGGTCTTTAAAACCATTCATTTGTTTAACCCAAGGAGCAACCATGAAAAACGTGAAATCAACCCTTATCGCCATTGCAACTGCCATTGGCGTTCTCGCATCGGCACCGACGTGCGTCTTTGCACAAGACACAGCGACCGACAACGGTGAGGGGCTGCGCATCGCCACCGGCAAGAGAGGCAAGGGCTACTCGAAGCTCTTTGCCGATTTGCGCTCGGTTTGCGGTGCGCAGGTTGCCATAACGGAGGTCGAGACCGAAGGCGGTCTGCAAAACCTCACCACGCTGGCAGCCAACCGCGCCGACCTGGGCTTCGTTCAGTTGGACACCCTGCAAGACATGAAGGCATCCGACGAAAACATCGGAGCACTGCTGGCGCTGATGCCGTTGAACACCAACCTGTTGCATATCGTTGCAGGCTCGGACGGCTTCACCTACCAGGGGCCCAAACGCATGGGGGGCATGCTCCCCGGAGAGATGCTGACAGCATCGGTTGCCAAGTTCTCCGACTTGAAAGGTCTTCCGGTTGCTGTCGTGGGGTCCGCTCGGGCACTGGGGCGAGTGCTGGACCGCCGCTATGCGATGGATCTGCAGTTTGTCGACGTGGAAACCGACGAGCAGGGTTTGGCCAAGCTCAAGTCCGGTGCCGTGGCGGGCATGCTCACCACCAGTGGCTGGCCCAGTGGGCCGATTCAGAAGCTCAATCGCAGTGCCAATGTCAAGCTGCTCCAGTTTGACGTGGCGGTGCAGCCACCCTACCAACTGGTGCGCAAGAACTACGAAAACCTCGATACCTTCAACCATGCGTTCCTGGCCGCCCCCAATCTGCTGGTGACTCGTCCGTTCTCGGCGACGGGTGCCAATGGGAAAGCAGTGTCCATTTTGCAGAACTGCATCCAGAGAAATCTGAAGACGCTGCAGGAGGGCCGCTTCGAGCCGGCCTGGGGCGAAGTCAAGAACATCGCGGACACCGCAGGCTGGCCACGGTTTGTGGGAGTTGTCAAGCGCTGATGGCGGGTTTTGGCAAAACTCCAAGTCCAGGACTCTGACACCAATACCTGCGGGTTCAAGGCGGGGTGTAGGCGCGCTGTGTGATCCGGCTACGCTCTGATATTAATAGCTCCCCACGAAGGCTGGACGGGCGCTGCAGGCCTTTAACTCCCCACTCCCCCAGCCCCTCGCCCCCGCCGGGCGAGGGGAGCCATGAACAGCCGATCTGGTTTCGTCGCGTCGGCTAGGGCCTTACTGGAGTCGCGCTGACTTTCGCATTCTGGCTTGCACGGGCGGCTAGCAGGTTTTGGGGTCGGATTCCAATAAGGCCGCGAAACGCCCGAAGAGCTGCCCAACGGGCAGGTTTTTTTGGACTCTGACCCCAATTCCTGCGGGTTCAGGGCGGGGTTTAGGAGATCACCGCCGCCGAGCATGCTCTTGTTTTGATAGCAAATCACGCATACTGGACGGGCGCTGCAGGCTGATTTGTTAGACAACCGCAAAAACCCCAAACTGAAACCTGCGGCTGCAATTGGTCGGTCAATGGGCTTTGGAGCGCCAATAGTCTGGCGAACGCCTGTGATGGGCAACTGCCAAAACGGTCACGGCTATCTCCGTCACTGCGTAAACCACCGAGTACGGAAATCGGTGCATGACCCTGCGGCGATTTCCCAGCGTGTCAGCCGCTTTTCCAAGCGGGCTTGCAGCAATCCGATCAATGGAATCGAATACTTCGATGCGAAAGGCATTGGCAATGATTTCATTGCGCTCAAGGTACCAAAGGAATGCCTCCCGAATATCGCGCTCGGCTTCGGGCGCAATTTCTACGTGATGCGCACTCACAGTGCAGTAAGTCGTGCCCGCGCCTCGTCCCAAGGAACGGCGTTGGTGGTACCTGAGTGCAGATCTGCTTTGCGCCTCGCAATCTCAGCCGACCAAGCTGCGGAAACTGCGGATTCGTCGTCCCCCTCGAGGCTATCGAGCAGCGCCAGTAACAAGGCAGATCGCTCTTGTGGAATCAGCGCTAGTGCTTCGTCGATAACGTGGTCGAGGTGTGCGTTCATGTCGGAAATTCTAGCAGCGCGAATGGCTTTAGCTCCCCACTCCCCCAGCCCCTCGCCCCCGCCGGGCGAGGGGAGCCTTGAACAGCCCATTCGGTTTCGTCGCTTCGGCTACGGCCTTACTGGCGTGGCCAGTTGCAATTGTTCACTCGGTTTTGCTGTGTTGGCGCGCGGGCGGCGCGTGAGGCACCCGCTGACGCGCGTCGAGGTGCAGCGGGAATTGGGGTCGGATTCCAATGTCCATGCGAAGCACACGACAGGGACACCCGAAGGGTGGTGGATTTTGGCAAAACCCCAAGTCCAGGACTCTGACCCCGATTCTTGCGGGTCGGAGACCAACGATTTGCTATTGTCTTAATAGCTACTCACGCAAGTACTACGGGCGCTACAGGCTGATTTGTCTATTCACCGCAAAAACCCCAGACTGAAAACCTGCGGCTGCAACTTTTCGGTCAAGGCTTGGTAAGCCAGTTCGAACGGGCCAAAGTTGACCGGCACAGTGTCGCCGCTGGTGTTGCGCGCTTTCAGGGCGTTGCGGATTTGGTACCAGCCCACGTCCGGGCGATTCAGTTTGTATTGGTCGCGCACGGTGCGCACGTCGGTTTCGGCAAAGTAGGCTTGCCACAAACCACGCCCACCGTCCAGCACAGCCAGAGCCTCAGAAGACAAGGTCTTGTCGGCCAGGTACTGCACCATGAAGTCAGACTCGAAGCGATCCGGCGCGCCCACTTCTGACTCAGTAAAGGGAATGAAGTGGTTCACCAGCGACCATGATTTGCCGTTCCATTCGAGATCGTTGGCACCGGCTGTCAGGTTGCCACGGTTGAACAGCGTCCATATCAAGCAGTCGGATTTGAATTCGTCAGAGAGCGGCGCAGTGGGTTGCAAGAACTGGTCGCGGTCATTCAGCCAAGTAGGGCGAACGAGTTTGCGCACGGAGAAAACGACGACCGCTTGCAGCAAGTTTTCAGGGGTGATGAAAAAACCGCCCGCATGCCCGATGCTGTGTACAGACGAGAACACAGCGGTTTCTTGTTCTGCGTGTTGCACGTCGTTGCTGTCGCACAGCATGTGACCAATTGCCCCATCCGCCCATTTGGTGCGGCGCACGCCAGTGGTTTTGGTCGTTGGTGTGGTGGCATTGATGAGCGGCAGCGCGTCAAACTGGTTTGATTTCTGCCTGCCGATCCAGTTCGTAAGCAACTGCGTATTCGGCACGTTGCAATAAACCTTCTCGCCAATGGCAAGGGCGTTTTTGTCCAACACGTCCACCAATATTTCTGTAATCGGTGTTTTGATCGCCGCAGCTTGGTCCGTTTTCCAAATCAAAAAGCCAATTGGAAATTTGCCGCTCAGGCCATCAAACGCCTGGTTGTGAATCACAAACCCACCCTGGTACAGGGCGTTCCATGCCTGCCTGAACTTCTCAAAGTTTGGCGCATTGATGTATTTCATCGTGCTGAACATTGCGACGGTCGCTGTGGGCATTTCGATGCCAATGCGTGCCACGAACTGCGCAAACAACTCACGTGAGGCATACCCGTAATGGGTCATGCTCTCCCCGACCCGTGTGGTGGCTACGCCTGTCTTGTTTTCTGCACCCAGTTTGACTTCGGTAACGCCGCGTGTGCCCACTTCGGCATACGGCGGATTGATCAGCACCAATATCTTCTTGCCCGCCGCTATCGCCGCCCGCAATGGGGCTGGCACCTTGTTGCTCAGGCTGTAATCAATCTTGCCGTCAGCCGTGATGTCGTCATTCAAGTAGTCGTACTGAAAGCGCTGCGCGGCCACGCAGGTTTTGGTGGCCTTCATCACGTCGATGTCGGCCTGATCCAACGTGGACATGTAGATGTTGCGCGGGTTGCTGTGCTTCACTTCCAGATTGCCCACACCGCAGCACATGTCCCACACGAGGTAATCTTGTTGCCAGTTCTTGCCCAGCGTCTCGGTCAGCTTGTCATAGGCTTTGTCGACCACATGCAGCGGCGTGTAATACGCGCCCTTGAAACTGCGTTCGTCCAGCGGAATCAGGCTGTCGCGGCGCTCCAGCAGGTAATCGCGGTATTCCGATTTAGGCGGTTTGTGGTAGATCGCCCAGAACTGTCGGTAGCCTTCCTTGTTGCCCAGCTCGAACATTTTGCCGCCCAGGCTGAACACCGGCGCGCCATTCTTGTGCAGCAGCTCGGCGG
>JFJP01001239.1_pt1 | contig 25591 bp, 25 predicted proteins | sample 431651 | NCBI WGS metagenome assembly JFJP01 (sample SAMN02602958, study PRJNA72255) | Microbial mat metagenome, whole genome shotgun sequencing project. | biome: fresh water; feature: sink hole; material: water; isolation source: purple microbial (photo- and chemosynthetic) mats found in...
CGCCATTAACAACAAGTTTGCGCAAGCAATTGAAAATCATCGAACTCCGATGAAAAACAAAAACAATTGTGAGATAAACACCTATAAATAATAAGGCGATACCATATATGACCACTAACAAATCAAATTTTACATATATGAAATCGCCATTAACAACAAGTTTGCGCAAGCAAACACCTATAAATAAAAAGGCGATACCATATGTTACCGCTGAAAAATAAAATTTAAACATATGAAAGAAATTACCATAAACGATTTTTCACAATATCTTTTTTGGGATGTGGATATATCCGATTTTGATTTTGAAAAACATAAGTCTTTTTTTATTCAAAGAGTCTTAGAATATGGTAGAATGAAAGATTGGGAGTTATTAAAAAAATTTTATGGAATGGAAGCCATAAAAAACGCTGCTTTAAACGCAAGATCACTAGATGCTGTAACACTTTCATATTTATCTGCTATTTTTAAAATCGACAAAACCCAGTTTAGATGTTACAAAAACAGACAGTTGTACCCGACCTTATGGAACTCCTAAGGAAGCTTATGAAAGTTGAACAATTTTCAAATTTCTTCCTTGTAGGCGGCACTTCATTATCATTGCAAATTGGGCATAGAAATTCGATTGACATTGATTTATTTGGAGACCAAGAAATTGACATTGATTTATTTACAGACATTTTAAATGATTTTGGAAAAACAGAAATAAAGCAAAGCTCAAAAAACATTTTAATAACCGACAGCAACGGGTTAAAAGTAGATTTTGTAAATTATAGATATCCACTTTTAGCTAAGCCCCTAGAGATTGAAAGTATCAGAATGCTCTCGAAAAAAGATATTGCGGCAATGAAACTAAACGCAATAGCAGGTCGTGGGTCGAAAAAAGATTTTATTGATTTGTACTTTTTATTAAATGATTTTTCTATGAAATCGCCATAAACAAATCGTTTGCTTGCAAACACCAATGAAAATAGCGATACATATGCACCAAAAAACAAATAATATTTACATATAAAGAAATGCTAAATTTCTATCTTGAAAAATATGTTGATGGTTCAGAATTTTTGGTTTTAAAAAGTTTATCTTATTTTGAAGAAGCAAACGATCAGCCAAAACCCATTATGTTTAAAGATTTCAATTGGGAAACTTGCAAACAAAAAATTATTGAAGAAGTTATTCAATTATAAAATATCACAAAAGATAGAAAACGAATTCAGTTGACGATGGTTTTATAAATTTTATTTTAAACGACATCTTTTGTCGTTGTTGTAATTTAGTTTTGCATTATTAAATATGTAAAACTATGGAAAATAAAATCATCAACAACTCCTATGATTTATACGCTGATGGCGGAAATTACATCAATCAATTAAAAATATTTCATGCGTATTTTAATACAATTCCTAACATTAAATCCATTAAAGAAATAGATTTAATTAAAGTAAAACAATTTATTACAGAAAATTATAAGGATCAAATTTCAGTAGAAAATTATCATATAAATTACAAGAATGAAGGTAGATTAGATAATATTAGAGATTATTTTTTTATTTTTTTTGACGCATTGGTTATTAACCTTTATCACAACAGTTGTTATATTTTATGCGATTTAAAAAATGAAAACTTAGCCGAAGAAATAATTTATAAGTTGGGTAAATTTATAAAAAAACCAAAAAGAAATAGGGAAATAAGTTTTATTATTCAATCTCAAGTTGGACTTTTAACCAAATCACTAGAAATTAAAAAACCGAATGTTAACATCGATTTACATTATAATTCTGATTTCAAAGAAGTTCATACAGAAGTCTTAAAGACTTTGAGAAAACCTAAAACAAAAGGATTATTTTTATTTCATGGAAAACCAGGAACAGGAAAAAGTACCTATATAAAATACTTAATTAATCAACAAAGGAAACAAGTTATTTTTCTTTCACCAAAAATGGCTGCAAGTCTAGATAATATGGCGTTTACCGAATTTTTGTTAGAAAATCAAAACATAATATTAGTCATTGAGGATGCTGAGGATTTAATAATTTCAAGAGACAATCATCAAAATTCTCAACTATCATTTTTACTTAATTTAACGGATGGATTAATTGCCGACAGTCTTGGAATTCAAATTATTGCAACTTTCAACACCGATTTAAAAAACATTGACAAAGCTTTATTAAGAAAAGGAAGATTAACAGCAATTTACGAATTTAAAGAATTAGAATTTCAAAAAGCAAATAAACTTGCGAATTCATTAAACATCGAAAATTTTGAGACTTTTGAGCCAATGAGTTTGGCTGATATTTTCAATTTTCAGGAAACCAATTTTAATATTAAAAAAGAAAAAATCAAAATCGGATTTTAGAAAGAATAAATTATATTTATAAAAAAATAGAGAATGGAAGAACTATATAAATCACAAAATTTATTACACAATGTAAGTGTTATAGTAAAGAAGTATGAGGATATGGCTAAAATAACTGGAGAGAATTTTAATATTTTTTCTGTTATGAGCATGGAATCTAATGAACGATATACACATTCAGCAATTATAGGAGAACTTTTAAATCCAAAGGGAAGTCATAGTCAAGGAAGTGTTTTTTTAAAACTATTTTTTGAAGAAAATAGTATTCTAAATGAAATTGAAAATTTTGATTTTGAAAACGCCAAAGTAATTCTTGAAGAACACATAGGTTTAATTGATGAAGAATATTCAAAAGGAGGTTTTATTGATATTGTGATAAAAGATAATAGCAATGTAATTGTAATAGAAAATAAAATTTATGCAGGTGATCAAAAAAATCAATTATTGAGATATAAAAAACATTATCAAAATTGTAAAATGTTGTATTTGAATTTATTTGGAGATGAACCATCTAAAGAAAGCTCGGGTAATTTAATAATCGATACAGATTTTCATATTATTAGCTACAAAACTGAGATAACAAATTGGCTAGAGAAATGCCATAAAGAAACTGTTGAACAACCAATTATCAGAGAGACAATAAAACAATATTTATATTTAATTAAAAAATTAACAAATCAAACAACAAACGACAAAATGAGTGAAGAGATTGTAAAATTAATATCAAAATATCCTAAGGAAAGTTTTGAAATAGCTAATAACATTTCGAAATTCAAAAGAGAAATTTATTTCTTTTTTATGAATAAAATTAGAGATTACGCATTAAAAAAAGAAATTTCAGTTAATGATTGTTGGTTGGAAAATGATAAAGAATATGGTCTTTTTCTAAAACCAAACCAATGGTCAAATAAACCCTACAATATTTGTATCATTTTTGAAAAATCAAATTATAGAGGTTTATATTTTGGAGTTTCATATGAAGAAAATTTTGTAGAAGAGGAAAAAACAAAATTTAGAGAAAAATTTTCTAGAAATGGATTTAAAGAAAATGATTGGTGGATATGGAGATACGTAAAAGATAACGATTGGCAAGATAATCCAAAAATTTGGGAAGATGCTGAAACAGGAGAAAACAGTAGTATTTATAATGAAATTATACATGGAATAGAGGAAATAGTAAAAATTGAAAAACAATAAATGTCCAAAAAACAATTCATAAAACGCCACTTATTAATCGTCAATAAACTAAAAAAAGTTTCTTGTTCGTTTAGTGATTTACAAAAATATTTGCAATTGCAATCAGAATTTGATGAAGAAAATTACATGATTTCATCAAGAACTTTGCAACGAGACATTTTGGAAATAAAATCGTTGTTCGGCATTGAAATCAAGTTCAATCGCAAGGAAGGAGTTTATGAAATTATTGAAGAAAATGACGATTTGGTAAACGACAGATTGTTTGAAACATTTACCATTTTAAACACTTTAAAATTAGCCGAAAACTTTTCAGACGAAATAGTCTTTGAGCAACGAAAATCACTTGGTTTAGAAAACATTTTCTTATTGGTTCACGCTATTAAAAACCAATACGAAATTTCATTTTCACACAAAAAATATTGGGAAGAAAATACTGTGCAAAAAACATTTCAACCATTTTTCATTAAAGAATCTAAAAACCGTTGGTATGTTGTAGGAATCGACAATGCACATAACGAAATCAGAACTTTTGGTTTAGACCGAATTTCCAATATTGAATTATTGAAAACAAAATATATAAAACCGTCAAAAAAATTTCTAAAAAATCTATTTCAAAACAGTTTTGGAATCATTTATGATCAAAATCCACCACAGAAAATAATTTTAGAATTTTCATCATTTCAGGCAAATTATATCAAATCATTGCGGTTACATTCTTCTCAAAAAATAGTATCGGATAATGAAAATCGCTGTAAAATAGAACTTTTTATTTATCCAACCTATGATTTTATTATGGAGATTTTATCAATGGGAAAAGAAGTAAAAGTTATTGAACCACAAAGTCTTGTACTTGCTATCAAACAAATATTAACTGATTCACTAAAAAATTATTAGATTCATAAAGACAGAAAGAGAATACAACTAATAAAGATACTATAAATATAAAACCCCAAACTCTAAAACAATTTAGAATTTGGGATTTTTTTTATTTTAAACTTAATAAGATTACTCTTTAGTTTGCTTCGCCTGTTCGCCCATTTTGGCTCGAGTCTTCTTTTTTAGAATCTGCAGGTAGCTCTTCGCCTTTAGAGGCTTTTTTAAATTCGTTTATTCCAGAACCTAAACCTTTCATTAGTTCAGGAATTTTTTTACCTCCAAAAAGCAACAATACCACTACAATGATAAGTATCCACTCCGATCCTCCTGGCATAAACCCTAAAAATATAGTTAAAAAATTCATTTTTTTATTTATTAAAAATTAAATTCAGTTATTTACAATATGCAAATGTAAAAATAAAATACTGGTGATTTGTGATTACTAAAAATTTTTACAATTAATTTATGTTTAATAAAGCACACATACATTCTTTTTTGGTTTATTAATTACCAAAAAACGATAGAAATGAAGCAATTCAACAAATTTTCTATCTTTGTATAATAATAAAAAACCATGTCTGATAAGCAACTTAAAAACCAAAAACTAAAGAAACATCTTTTCACTAAAAATCGTCTCGTAATTTTAAATGATGAAACTTTTGAAGAAGTTTTTTCTTTGAGATTAACCTTGATGAATGTCTTTGTTTTTGCCTCAATTGGAGCTATTTTAATTATTTTTGTAACTACATTTATTATTGCTTTTACTCCTTTAAGAGAATATATACCAGGTTATACTTCAACCAAACTCAAAAAAGACGCTACAGAATTAGCTCTAAAATCAGATTCATTAGAGTTTGCTATTAAGAAAAATGAAGCGTATCTTGAATCTATAAAAAAAGTTTTGAACGGTAATTTAGAATATGCTAAAGTCAACAAAGATTCTATTTTGGCTATAGCTATTGATACTTTACCCGATTTGCAATTAACCGCTAGTGAAGCAGAAATGAAATTGAGAAAACAAGTGGCCGAAGAGGAGAAAGAATTAAAAAAAGCAAAAGAATCTAAAAAAGCAAAATAAAACGTTGCAACTTAGTGTCTTTGTGGCAAAAACAAAGCAAAATAGTGTCTTAATAATATGTCAATAAAATCTATAGCAGCCAAAATATTTGCAAAATCAATTTTTAAGCAAACTCAAAAATGGGCTTCCAATCCAGTTGAAACGCAGCAAAAAGTTTTTAATGATTTGATTCGTCAAGCAAAAGAAACGCAGTTTGGAAAAGACCACAACTTCAATGCAATTCAAACTTTTGAAGATTTTGCAAAGCAAGTTCCGATAAGAGATTATGAAGAATTAAAACCTTATATTGACCGAGTTGTAAAAGGAGAAGAAAATATTCTTTGGAAAGGGAAACCGCTTTATTTTGCTAAAACTTCGGGCACAACTTCTGGAGCAAAATACATTCCGCTAACTGCAGCATCAATGCCTTTTCACATTCAAGCGGCTCGAAATGCTATTTTGAATTACATTCACGAAACAGGTAACGCCGATTTTGTTGATGGTAAAATGATTTTTTTACAAGGAAGTCCGATTTTAGAAGAAAAAAACGGAATTAAACTAGGACGACTTTCTGGAATTGTAGCACATTTTGTTCCTAAATACCTGCAAAAAAACCGAATGCCAAGTTGGGAAACCAATTGCATTGAAGATTGGGAAACTAAAGTTGATGCTATCGTTGAAGAAACATTTAAGGAAGACATGGCGGTGATTTCAGGAATTCCTTCTTGGGTGCAAATGTATTTTGAAAAATTACAGCAAAAAGCACAAAAGCCCGTTGGAGAACTTTTTAAAAACTTCAATTTATTTATTTATGGCGGCGTAAATTATGAACCTTACAGAGCGAAATTCGAAAATTTAATTGGACGTAAAGTAGATTCTATTGAATTATTTCCGGCTTCTGAAGGATTTTTTGCCTATCAAGATTCCCAGAAAGACAAAGGAATGTTGTTGCTATTGAATTCAGGCATTTTCTACGAATTTGTAAAAGCCGACGAATTTTTTACAGAAAACCCCAAACGATATACTATTGGCGAAGTTGAACTAAATATAAATTACGTTTTAATCATTTCAACCAATGCCGGACTTTGGGCTTATAATATTGGCGACACCATTCAATTTACAAGTTTAAAACCTTATCGAGTTATTGTTTCTGGTCGAATTAAGCATTACATTTCTGCTTTTGGCGAGCATGTAATTGGTAAAGAAGTTGAACACGCTTTGCAAGAAGCTATGGAAAATACAGACATTCGTGTGAACGAGTTTACCGTTGCGCCTCAAATTGCACCAAAGGATGGTTTACCTTATCACGAATGGTTTATAGAATTTGATTCCGTCCCGAAACTTCGGGATTCGGAAGAACCCAATAATCTTGAAGAATTTGCGTTAAAAATTGACAACGCTATGCGTAAGCAAAACGTGTATTACGACGATTTAATAGTTGGAAAAGTATTAAGAACATTGGTAATAACAACGGTTTCTAAAAATGGTTTTCAAGATTATATGAAATCTATAGGAAAATTAGGTGGTCAAAATAAATTACCAAGACTTTCTAATGATAGAAAAATAGCTAATTTTTTTGAGAAAATAGATAAAAGAAAATAGATGATAGAAAAAAGACTGGTTTGGGTTTTACTTTTAATTTCACAAGTTGCTTTTTCTCAAACAAAAGGCGTTGTAAAAGATAGTTTAACAGGAAAGCCAATTCCTTATGTAAACATTTGGGTGGAAAACGAGAATATTGGAACTACATCTGAAGAAAATGGGACATTTGAAATAAAAACATCAAAAGATCCTTATGTAAACATTTGGGTGGAAAACGAGAATATTGGAACTACATCTGAAGAAAATGGGACATTTGAAATAAAAACATCAAAAGAAAAAAAACTCGTTTTTTCGGCGCTTGGTTTTGAAACTAAGATTTGTAAATTATCTGAAACATCCGAAATTATTCTAAACCCTATTGTATATCAATTAGAAAATGTAATAATAACCAAACTTAAAAACACTAAAGAATTAGAAATTGGTGATTCTAAAAAAATTCATCACAAACATTTATCAGGAGATAAGCCATGGATTTATGGCAAGTTATTTACTTATGAACCAAAATATTCTGAAACACCTTACTTAAAAAACATAGTATTTTTATCTGATAGTGAAAAAAAGGATGCAAAATTAAAAATAAGAATATTTCAACTAAAAGACTCTTTACCTGATGAGGATATGTTGTTCGAAGATATCTTTGTTACTGTTAAAAAAGGAATGAGAAAAAACGTTGTAGACATTTCAAAATATAAAATTAAAATGCCAAACAATGGAATTGTCATTGGCTTGGAATGGCTTATCATTGAGGAAAATAAATATCTTTTTGAATATACTCATAACAAAACAAAGCAAAGTACTGTAAATTACGCACCTTCTTTGGTTATTAATTATTCAGAAGTAGAAAATTCCTTTCGATATTCAGGAGGAAAATGGATAAAATCAAAAATTAATAAAACCAAAATTAAAGAAACAAAACCGTGGGATAATAAAGTTATGGCACCTGCAATAAACCTCATACTAACCAACTGATGAAAGTAATTCTACTTCTTTTTTTATCCTCCATTTCTCTTTCAGCTCAAACAAAAGGCGTTGTAAAAGATAGTTTAACAGGAAAGCCAATTCCTTATGTAAACATTTGGGTGGAAAACGAGATTAACAGGAAAGCCAATTCCTTATGTAAACATTTGGGTGGAAAACGAGAATATAGGAGCAACTTCTGAAGAAGGTGGGATTTTTGAAATTTATACTTCAGAAAAGAGTAAAAACTTGATATTTACAGCTATTGGTTTTGAAAAAAAAATTGTGAAAATATCAGAAAGTAAAGAAGTAAAATTAAAGTCGGTAGAATATTTATTAGAGGAAGTAGTGCTTTCTAATAGTAAAAAAACCAAACAAATTGAAATAGGGAAAACTAAAAATTCGATTTCACAGGCTTTTGATAATGGTCCTAAAATTGTTGCTAAATTCTTTCCTTATAAATTGTCTTACAAAGCAACAAAATACATAAAAAAAGTTACTGTTTTAACCGATAGTAAAATAGAAAACGCTGCAATAAAATTACATTTTTATGCTGTTGATTCCTTGGGTTTTCCATCAAAAGAGTTATTAAAAAAAGATTTGATACTAACTGTAAAAAAAGGTGTAAACAATCATGCTTTTGATATTTCAGATTTGAATCTTACTATGCCAAAATCAGGACTTTTTGTGGGATTTGAAAAATTACTTATTGAGAAAAATAAACTTGAAACAACAATTACAGATTTTAATTCGAATACAACAAAAAACCAAAAAAAATATTACCCATTCTTACTGTATAATTTTGTTGAAAAATATTTTCAATTTGAATATTCTGGCGGAAAATGGAGCAAACAACAAAAATTCAATCTCGATGGTTCTATTAGTAAAATGATGATAAATGAGCCGGCAATTAACCTTATCCTAACCAACTAAAGCATAAAATTAGTATATTAATTGGTGAGGAAATAAAATTTACATCATAAATTCTAATAAGTATCAATTAAAAAGTATACCACTATTCTAGAATATAGTTTAAGTTAGTTTCAATATCATCTGGTATTTTATCAATATCTATAATAGCATCAGAAATTTCTTTTTTCTTTTGTTGCAAGGATAATATCTTTTCTTCAATAGTGTCTTTGGCAATAAAACGGACAACATTCACGTGATTTTTTTGACCAATTCTATGTGCTCTAGCAATAGCTTGATTTTCTGCAAATGGATTCCACCAAGGATCTAAAAGCAACACATAAGTCGCTTTGGTTAAATTCAATCCAACACCACCGGCTTTTAATGAAATAAAAAACAACTGTTTATCTGGATTTGTCTGAAATTGATTTATTTCATTTTCTCTATTTTCAGCAGCGGTTTCACCCGTTAACAAACAAAATGGAATAGCGTTCTTTTTACACCAATCTGAATAAATTTGAATGTGTTTTACAAACGAACTAAATAACAAAACCTTCTGTTTTGCTTTAAGTAACGTTTCTAGGTACTGAACAACATCTAAGAATTTCCCAGAATTATGATTAAAATTTGCATCTACTAGAACAGGATGATTTCCAATTTGACGTAATTTCATCAAAGTATTTAAAATGTTTAACTTATTTATGGGTTGATTTTGGGCAGATTTCAATAAATAATTTCTAGCAATAGACTTTTCTTTTTCATAAAGTGCTTTTTGCTCATTTTCCATTTCTGAAAAGAAAATTTGCTCTGAGATTGGTGGTAAATCTTTGGCAACTTGTTCTTTTGTTCGTCTTAAAATATAAGGATTAATCAGTTTTTTTAATTCAGAAATAGCGGTGTCGTCTTTTTTCTTTTCGATAGGAGTTTTAAAATAGTTTACAAAAAAAGAATAACTTCCCAATAAATCAGGATTTATAAACTGCATTTGCGACCATAAATCATCTAACGAATTTTCAATGGGGGTTCCGCTTAAAGTGATTTTATTTTCAGTAGGAATTTGGTTTATAGCATTAAAAATCTTTGAATTTTTGTTCTTAATGTATTGGCTTTCATCTAAAATTAAATACCTAAATGACAAAGATTTAAAATGTTCAACATCTTTTAAAGCAATGGCATACGATGTAAAAACGATGTCATACAACAGCATTTTATGTTTAATTATTTTTCTATCATTTCCGGTATAAACAATTGATTTTAAAGAAGGCGTAAATTTTTTTGCTTCATTTTTCCAATTAAAAACTAATGAAGAAGGAACTATTACCAAAGCTTTCAAAGGCTCTTCTTTTGGAACAATATCAGAAAATAAATCTACAGATTCTTCCTTTGAAACCATTTGCAGATGATCTTTTACAAATTGTAAAACCGCCAATGTTTGCAATGTTTTCCCCAAGCCCATATCGTCTGCCAAGCAAGCACCAAGTTTATTATAATGATGTTCAATCAACCATTTTATACCATCAATTTGATAATTTCTTAAAGTGGCTTTTAAGTTTCTTGAAGGTTGATAATCAATATTTTGTTTTTGAATCATTCCAACAGAATTAAACGCTGGTACATTTTCTAAAATTGTAAATTGATTTTTCTTTAAAACAATAGTCTCATTTGTTATTTTTCCAAATTCTACTATGGGTTTATAGCTTGAAAACCATTCATTTGGAATTAAAAAAAAACTACCATCAGGCAATTCATAGAACGGATTATTAGACTTCAAATTTGGAACAATATTGGTAAACGGAAACAAAAAACCGCCACATTTTATTTGCATTTTAACATCAAACCAATCTTCGTTTTCTTGATGATGTATTGAAAGGGTTCCAACACTTGAAGCAATTTTTTTGTTGTCAACTTCCAAATTTTCAATTGAAAAACCATTTTTTTCAAACAATGATTTGTTCTCAATTAATAACTGTATGTTTTGATATTTATTAGTTACATTTTCAAAACTTAAAAAATCATTATCTAATTTTTTTATTCCTAAAGAGGTCAGTTTTTTAATCCATTTTTGTTCCTCTTCAAAATTTCTTTTAGATTGAATAACGCGAATTTCATTTTCTAAAATCAAACGCGAACGAAATTTTTTTATATCATTAAATGAAAACGAAACATCTTGATATTCAAAAATAAAATCTAAAAAATAAATATCGTTTAAAAAGTAAAAATAAGGGTTTAGAACACATTTTGTAATATCTGAATTTTGTGTAATTGAAAAGCCTTCAGCTTCGATTTCTATTTTATTTACAATATCTTTTATGAAAGTTTCAAAATATAATTTGGTGTTTTTTTCTGGAATTTCAACCGATTTCTTTTTTAGAAAAGGAGTTAATTTATTCCCATTAATTTCTTCAAGTTTGTAAATAATTTTATCTACCAAAATCCAGGCAGGTTCATTAAGTAGAATAATTGTATTTTTATCTGAAGGAGCAAAAACCTTTTTGTTTTTTTCTAAAGAAAGTGTGTAAACAATTTTATCTTCTAGTTTTTGAAAATGCAAACTCGATTTCAAATGTTCTTCTGTAAACTTAAATTGTTGTGTATGAAAAGGTTTTTCCCGATCGATATTTACACTTAAAGGAAATTTGTTTTTATAAATAATTTCAAAAAAAACATTCAACTTGAACGAGACAAACTGATTTAAGATTTTTAAAAAAGCTTTGTCTTTTACTAATTCTTTTATAGGCTTTTTTACTTTGTTTTTTGCATTGTATTTTTTGTGAAGCTCTTCAATTTTTAAAGAATTACAAATATCTAAAAGTTTAATAACATCATCTGTGATGATAATGTTGTAACTACTTAGTGTTTCAAGCGCAGCTCTTTTTTCAATATAGCCCACAATATTTTTATTTTCCAAAGCAATATAGGCTGTTGGTAAATAGTGTTTTATAGCTTCATTAAAAGTCAAATTAAAGCAAATACAATGTGTTTTTTTCATCAAAATGGTTTGAATAGTATAAAGAATTGCGAAAATATCGTTTTTAAAGGGAACTTATAGTTAATGTGTTAACAAAATAAATTGAAAATAACTACTTTTGCAGCATAGAAAATAAATTTAATGAAGGAAATTAAAAACATTTCGCGTTCTCGAGCGCAAGAATCGTCGGCAGCTATCGAACGATTGTACATTACCATGAGGCATTTATTTAACAGAGGTTTTTATAAACCAATGGGTGTTTCAGGAGAAACTTTAAGAGAGGCATTGCTAGAGCTTCGACCAGAAATTTACGGAAGTATTGCCGAAGAAAAAGTAGAACTTAACGGTTTGCTTTATGTAATAGAAAGGCTTCCAGTAGGAATAGAAGAATGTCGTTATATTAACTTAACCTCAGATGAAGGCTATTCAAAGTCGCATTTTCAAGCGATTGTTCCACCAAAAAGAAGACGAAATTGCTATCGTATTGATGAAGAACAAATGAATGTTGAAATTACTCGTGGACGTTCCGATATTTATGATATTTTGACGCATTTAACGTTTATTTTCATCGAATCTCACAAAATTAAAGATAGAGTTTTGGTTGATGATGAAGGAAGAATTTCTCGCGATTGGCAAAAATTAGAACAAGCCGCTTTACAAACAAAAAAATTAACACAAATTGAAAAAGAGAAAGCTATTTCTCATGCTGCAAATGTATTAGGCAGAACATTTGTTGAGGTTCTAGATATTTATGATTCTTTTGGAACTAAAGAAAAACCAGACAGATTCCTTCATGTAATTTACTGGTTAGGTAAATTAGCTATAGAAGAAGTGCTTGACAATAACAAAAGAACGATAACTTTTAGTCCGATTTTGAGAGAGCGACTTGGACATCACATTCATGGTGAAATTTGGGCAACCAATATTAAAGAAGTTTTAAATGAAAACAATTTACTAGGAAGACCCATTCATATTATTTCTGCAAACATGCACAGTGTGATGAATTCGATTTTTGCAACCCATGTTTTAGGACCAAAATTTAAAGGAAAATCAGACTTTGATATTTTTGAAGAATTGAGTCGTCAAGGTGCCCATGATGTTCGAGATAAAGTAGAAGAATTTGCATTAAAACACGGAATGATTTCGCTTCCAGACCAATCAGGAACTAATATTGACGTTCAAATATTTGATACTTCAAAAATTGATTGGATAAAATCGGCATTTCCAAATGCAAAAGTTGGAAAAGATAATCCGGTGATTATTGTAATGGATTATGCTTTTGGAGAACAAGCTTATGAAACTATTGATGAATTATTGAAACCCTACAAAAACGGAAAAGATAAAGTTTTGCTTAATGTAGAATCGGTTTCCATAATGGGAAAAGCAGGAATTCTAGAAGGCGGAAAAGGCGACATCATGATTCCGAACGCGCATATTAATGAAGGAACAGCAGATAATTATTTCTTTGAAAATGAATTAACTGCCAAAATGCTTGAAGGAAACGGAATTCCAGTTTTTGCAGGACCAATGATTACAGTTCTTGGAACATCACTTCAAAATAAAGATTTATTGAAATTCTTTCACGAATCAACTTGGAGTGTAATCGGTTTAGAAATGGAAGGCGCTTATTATCAAAAAGCAATTCAATCAGCATCAAAAATTAGAAAAAGCATTAATCCAAACGTAAAAGTACGTTATGCTTATTATGCTTCAGATAATCCATTAGAAACAGGAAGTACTCTGGCTTCTGGCGGACTTGGAACAACAGGAGTAAAGCCTACTTATTTGATTACTATTAAAATATTAGAACAAATTTTCAACGTAAAATAACCTATTTCTATGAGTACAAATTCTCAAAATAATGACAATCAAGAAATTGATTTATCAGAAATCACCAAAAAAATAGGTGGATTATATGACGCTGTTTTAAGGTCAATTTTTAATGTGATTTTGTTTTTTAAAAGAAAAGCCTTAATTGTAGGATTGTTATTTATAACTGGAGCAGGATTAGGTTTTTATTTAGACTTAAATAAGAGTTACAATAGTCAAATAATTGTTGCACCAAATGGAGGTGTTGATTATTTATACTCTAAAATAGATTTGATTAAATCTAAATTAACCGAAAACGATAAAACTTTTTTTAAGAGCATTGGAATAAATGATTCAGAAAAAATTAAAAACATAGAGATTAAACCTATTGTTGATCTTTACAATTTTGTAAACAATTCAACTTCTGCAGCGAATGCTCAAAACACTCAAAACTTTGAAGTAATAAAATTACTTGCAGAAAGTAATGATATAAATAAAGTAATTGAAGATGAACTAACAAGTAAAAATTACCCATATCATTCCATTGTTATATCTTCAGAAGGAAGAATCGAATCTAACAAGATAATTAAACCATTATTAAAATATCTAAATAAAGATGATTATTTGAATGAAATTTCAAAAATTAGTAAAGAAAATATTTTAATAAAAATGAAAAAGAACGAAGAACAAATCGTTCAAATAGATTCGCTTATTACTGTAATCTCTAAAAACATATCCAAAAACAATAAAAGTAATAACTTAGTGTATAATAACGAAAACAGCGAGATTAATGCGATGTTTGAACTAAAAAATAAACTAATTAATGAAATAGCTTCTCAAAAAATACAGTTGGTAAAAATTGAAACTTTCATTAAAGATGTTAGTATAACCCCGAATGTAATAAATAAAAAAGGAATAAATGGAAAGATGAAATTGTTTTTACCGATACTATTTATTTCTTTATTTGTTTTTGTTTTACTATTTCTGACTTTTTATAAAAATCAATTACAAAAACAAAATAAAAATTAGACACCCATAAAAAACTATAAATATAAACAGATGAAAGGAATTATTTTAGCCGGTGGCTCAGGAACCAGATTACACCCATTAACACTTGCGGTAAGTAAGCAATTAATGCCTATTTATGACAAGCCAATGATTTATTATCCATTATCTACATTGATGTGGGCAGGAATCAACGAAATTTTAATTATATCAACGCCTCATGATTTACCATTATTTGAACAACTTTTAGGAGATGGAAAAAAATTTGGATGTCGGTTTGAATATGCAGTTCAGGAAAATCCTAACGGATTGGCAGAAGCATTTATTATAGGTAAAGATTTTGTTGGGAAAGATAAAGCTGCATTAATTTTAGGAGATAATATTTTTTACGGAACAGGTTTGGCCGAATTACTTCAAGCCAACAACAATCCTGACGGAGGAATTATTTATGCTTACCATGTTCACGATCCGGAACGTTATGGTGTGGTAGATTTTGACAAAGACGGTAAAGTACTTTCTATAGAAGAAAAACCAGAGAAACCAAAATCAAATTATGCAGTTCCAGGAATTTATTTCTACGACAATTCTGTTGTAGAAGTTGCTGCCAACATAAAACCAAGCCACAGAGGTGAATTAGAAATAACAGATGTCAATAAAGAATACCTAAAGAGAGGGAATCTAAAAGTTAGTATTCTTGATAGAGGTACCGCTTGGTTAGACACAGGAACTTTTCAATCATTAATGCAAGCAGGACAGTTTGTACAAGTAATTGAAGAACGCCAAGGATTGAAAATTGGAGCAATAGAAGAAGCGGCATACAAAATGGGATTTATAGATGCTAAACAATTAAAAGAACTTGCAACACCATTATTAAAAAGCGGTTACGGATTACATTTAATGAGTTTATTAGAAGAATAAAATTAATTTAAGTTTAAATGAAGTTTAATTTTATAGAAATTGACTTTGATTTTTGCTATTGAAATTGCTATTGAACATGATTTTTACAGAAACTAAACTAAAAGGTTGTTTTATTATAGAACCCAAAATCATAAAAGACGAAAGAGGTTTTTTTATGGAAAGCTTTAATGAGCAAACTTTTGAAAAAGGAACAGGAGAAAAAGTACATTTTGTTCAAGACAATCAATCCTACTCTTCTAGAGGTGTACTTAGAGGATTGCATTATCAAACAGGAGAGCATGCTCAGGCAAAACTTGTTAGAGTTTTAAACGGAGAAGTGCTTGATGTTGCCGTAGATATAAGACCAGATTCTGAAACCTTTGGACAGCATGTTGCCATTTTACTTTCAGGAGATAACCAAAAACAGTTTTTTATTCCAAGAGGATTTGCTCACGGATTTTTGGTTTTGAGCGAAAAAGCAACCTTCTTTTATAAATGTGATAATTTTTACAACAAAGAAAGTGAAGGCGGAATAAAATATAACGATTCAGACATTAATATTGATTGGCAATTTAATCTTGATGAACTAATAATCTCTGAAAAAGACCAGCTACTTCCCAATTTAAAAACGGCTAAAAAAGTATGGTAGTTTTAGTAACAGGTGCCAACGGACAATTAGGTCAAGCAATTCAATTTATATCAAATAAATATAATGATATAGATTTTGTTTTTTGCTCATCTTCAGATTTAGATATTACAAATAAGGACAGTTGTGAAGCCGCTTTTTTAAAATACAAACCAAACTATTGCATCAATACTGCAGCCTATACAGCAGTTGATAAAGCTGAAAGTGAACCAGAAAAAGCCAAATTAATAAACGTAATTGGAGCAAAAAACTTAGCAGAAGTTTGCAAAGAATATGATACTATTTTGCTTCATGTTTCTACCGATTTTGTTTTTGATGGCAACCAAAATGTCACACTGAGCGTGTCATCTCGAGCGCAGTCGAGAGACGAAGTGCCTTATAAAGAAGAAGACACACCAAATCCTACAGGAGTTTATGGACACACCAAACTAGATGGCGAAAAAGCCATTCAAGAAACATTTGAACATTATTTCATTATAAGAACCTCTTGGGTTTATTCACAATTTGGAAATAACTTTATGAAAACCATGCTCCGTTTAGCTTCCGAAAGAGATAGTTTGTCTGTAGTAAATGATCAAATAGGCACACCAACAAACGCAGTAGATTTAGCTGAAGTTTTGATTTCAATGATTTGTCACACTGAGCGTGTCATCCTGAGCGCAGTAGAAGGACGAGGTGTCTACAACCAACAACCAACAACCAACAACCTTTTCGGAATCTACAACTTCTCAAACGAAGGACAATCTTCATGGTATGATTTTGCTAAGGAAATATTTAAAATAAATAAGGTCAATATAAATTTAAACCCAATTCCAACAACAAGTTTTCCAACACCAGCAAAACGACCTGCGTATAGTGTTTTAGATAAAACTAAAATAAAAAAGGTTTTTCAAGTTGAAATTAAGGATTGGAAAGAAAGTTTAAAAGCATGTAAAATTTAAATTTTATTTAGGAGTTTATCAATTCATAAAATATAATTTTACCAACAAAATAGTACTTTTGAAAAAGACGATATTTATACTGAGCTTTTTAATAATGAATAGCGCATTTGTATTTGCCCAAAAAGCAAAAACAATTGTTATTGAAAATTCTGATTTCTCAGACATTAATCAATTTGAAGTTCCAGACGCAGTGCTTTTAACAGGTAATGTTAGATTGAGTCATGATGGCGCCACAATGACCTGTAACAAAGCCTATTATTATCAAAAAGAAAATTATATCAAAGCATTTGGAGATGTTCAAATGGTGCAAGGCGACACACTTTATTTAAATAGTAAATATGCCGAGTATAACGGAAACATCAAAAAAGCATTTGCGGCAGGAAATGTGGTTATGACTTCGCCAGAGTCAACCATGACAACCGATACGATTCATTTTAACCGAAACACGCAAGAAGCTTATTTTAATTCAAACGGAACCATCGTAAATAAAAACAACACGCTAAAAAGTAAAGCAGGACGTTATTATTTAAAAGAAAAAAAATACCAATTCTTATCTGCTGTTGAGTTAAAAAACCCAGAATATACTATAAAAACAAATCATTTAGATTATAAAACAACCCAAGGTAATTCTGACTTAAAAGGACCATCAACTATTGTAAGCAAAGAAACCTTTATTTATACAGAAAACGGACACTATAACAGCAAGAATAATACAGGACATTTTCTTCAAAAATCGTATATAAAATACAAAGACCGATTAATAGAAGGCGACAGTTTATATTACGATAGAAAAATTGAATATGCCTCTGGAACCAATAATGTAAAAATTACAGATTCTATTAATAAAGCCATCATCAAAGGACATTATGGCGAAGTTTTTAAACAAAAAGACTCGGTTTATATAACCAAACACGCATCAATTAGATATAAAGTAGAAAACGATTCTATGTTTGTTCATGCTAAAAAAATATTCTTAACAGGAAAAACAGGAGAGAGAATAGTTAGAGGTCAAAAAAACGTTAGATTTTTTAAAACAGATTTAAGTGGTAAGTGTGACTCTATTCATTCCGATCAAAAAAGAGGACTAACACAACTTATAAACAAACCAATTCTTTGGAATTTTGAAAACCAACTAACAGGTGATGTAATGCATTTGATAGGTAATAATAAAACAGAAAAACTAGATTCACTTAAAGTGTTAAACAATACTTTTATTATTTCAAAAGACACCATTGGTGAAGGGTTTAATCAGATAAAAGGTTTAAATCTTTACGGAAAATTTCTAGAAAACAAACTTCATGAAGTTGATGTTATTAAGAATACAGAGGTTGTTTATTACATGCGAAATGACAAAAACGAATTGATAGGTATTAATAAAAACGTTAGTAGCAAGATTAATATGATAATGGATGATAAAAGTAAAGTAGAAACAATTACTTTTTTCAACAATGTAGATGGTGATATTTATCCAGAAAAAGATTTACCCGAAAACGCCAGAAAACTTCGAGGATTTGTATGGCGAGGCGACGAACGAATAAAGACAAAAGAAGATATTTTTCCAGAGGATGAGGTGGAATTGGATAAAAAGATTGTAGAAGAGAGTAAAGAGAAGTATAAAAAAGAAAGTTTAAATGTAAATGAAATATTAAGCAAAGAAAGTGAAGAACTCGCTAAATATAAGGTTTTAGATTATGTTTTGGATGCTAATTTTAGACCAAATAATAATAACACAAACAATAAAATAACATTAGATGTTGTTGTTCAAAATGACGATCAGTTTCAATTATTTTATACCATTGATAATTCATTTAACTTTTCAGAAGGAAATTCGGAAAAAATAAATATAATAGGAAATCTTACCGAACAAAAAGTTGTCTTTTATTTACCTGAAAATTTAAATATTACTAATTTAAGGCTTGATTTAGGCGAAAATCCTCATCAAAAAGAAATCAATATAAAGAGTATAACAATCGAAAAAAATGACAAAAAAAGCATAATAAATAGAAAGGAAATATTAGATTATTTTGTAATTAATAATGATTTGATTTACAATGAAAATAATCAAACCTTTATTCATAAAAGTAAAGATAAATCAAAAAAAGTTGACCCTAATTTAAATTGCACTTTAAAGATGGTGAAACTGCTTAAAAATTTTAAAACATAATAGTCACTTTTATTTGGCAGTCTTTTTTTGTTAAATAAATTAAATTTAAAAATAATGAAAATAGTTATAACAGGTGGAGCAGGATTTGTTGGTTCAACGCTTTGTATTCAACTAAAAAAAAAATACCCTGGATATGAAATCGTTGCTTTTGATAATTTAAAGCGACGTGGTTCTGAATTAAATTTAATTGATTTTCAAAAACAAGGAATACAGTTTATTCATGGAGACATTAGAAATAATGAAGATATTCTTGCTATAGGAAATTTTGATGTTTTAATTGAAGCATCTGCAGAACCATCGGTTACAGCAGGTTTAGATTCAGATCCAACGTATGTAATTAATAATAATCTTTACGGTTCAATAAATTGTTTTAACGCTTGTGTAAAATATAGAGCCAAACTTATTTTTCTTTCTACAAGTAGAGTTTATCCAATTGAAATAATAGAAGAAGCAACTTTTACTGAAAACGATACCCGATTCCTATTTAATGAAAACCAAAAAAGTAATGGAATTTCACCCAAAGGAATTTCCGAAAAATTAGCGTTAGATGGTGCACGTTCTTTTTATGGCACAACAAAATTATCTTCAGAATTATTTATTCAGGAATATGCCGCTTTTTATGGCTTAAAAGCCGCAATTACAAGATTTGGTGTTATTGCAGGTCCAAGACAAATGGGTAAAACCGATCAAGGAGTTGTAACACTTTGGATGGCAAAGCACTACTGGAATCAATCATTAAAATATATTGGGTATGGCGGAACAGGGAAACAAGTTCGTGATATTCTTCACGTTGATGATTTAGTAGATTTAGTAGATTTACAAATTCACAATATAGAAAAATTTGAAGGCAAAATTTATAATGTTGGTGGAGGATTAGAAAATAGTGCATCATTAAAAGAAATGACCGTTATTTGCGAAAAAATATCTGGAAACTCAATTCAAATTGATCAAATTCCCGAAACAAGAACTGCCGATTTAAGAATTTTTGTCACAGATAATTCTAAAATTGAATCTGAAATTGGTTGGAAACCCAAAAAATCGGTTGAAACAACATTTCAAGATATTTATAATTGGATTAAAGACAATGAAAAGCAATTAGAAACAATATTAAAATAGTATAGAAAACATGAAACAATTATTAAATGATAAATTAAAAATAATAGGATTAGTATTTTCATTAATTTGTTCCTACTTATTGTTTCCATCATTTTTAGCATTAGATATTTATCCTTTTTCTGGAGGAGATTCTCTTGACCTATCCTGGGCTATAACTTTAAATTATGCAAATTTTCAAAATTTGAATTGGGGCAATGACATTGCATTTACCTATGGCCCATTGTCATATTTAGCAATAAAAACAGGTTGGAATTGTAAAGCCCTTCATTTTTTGTTATTTGATTTATTTTATGCTATAAATTTATTTTTTTTATTTTATGATAATTTTTCAAAAAGTAAAAACAAAATCATTGTTGCTGTTTTTATTGCTCTAGTTGTCTTGTTTTTACCAAATTATTTGGGTGGTGGAAATGCACTTGTATTTTACTTTTTTCTACTTTTTTGGATAAAAAAAAATATAGATAAAGCAGCTTTAATAAATTATGTTTTCCAAATATTAATTGTTGTTCTCTTATTTTTTATAAAATTTAATACAGGACTAATTTGCTTTTTATTATTTGTTTTATCTCTTGTTTATTTAGGATTTTTTAAACTTGAAAAAATCACTCTTTTACTCTTTTATTTAATAGCACCAATCCTATTAATAGTTATATTTTCACAAATTTTAAATGTATCAATTTTAAATTATATTAAAGTTGGATTAGAAATGGTTAGTGGGTATAACGAAATAATGTATCTTAGAGCTGAGGATTATGAAAAATTACACCCAATATCAATATTGTTAATTGTAATTACTTTACTGTTTTTTGTTTATAAAATGTATATAGAAAAAGAAAAATTGTTCAAAAACATATTTGTTTTTATATTATTTCTTTCAGGATTATTTATTTTATATAAACAAGCTTTTTTAAGAGCAGATTTACCTCATATTATGGAGTTTTTTAAATTCTTTCCACTTTTAGTATTAGCCTTGAGTTGTTTTTTCGAATTTTCTTTTAAAAATAAAATTAATTTACTTCTCATACCAATTTTAGTAATTCCAGTTTATGTTATAGCAAATAATGAACCTAATCTTTTTGCCAGTATGATAGATAAAACTAGTAAAAAAGGATACATAGATAATTATTCAAGTTATACACCAACATCAACTTTTAAATTATTTCCAAATGATAATCAATTACCTCCATCAGTTTTAAATAAAATAAAAGACAATACCATTGATATTTTTCCTTGGAATATTCAGTTATTATATGAAAACAAACTTAATTATTTGCCTAGACCAGTAATTCAATCATACACTGCATACACACCCTATCTTGAAGAGTTAAATTTTAATCATTATAATTCATCAAAAGCACCAAAATTTGTATTGTTTGATTATAAATCAATCAATGCTACTTATCCTTTACTAGACGAATCAAAAGTTTATTTAGTTTTATTTAAAAACTATCAATTAGTAGAAACTTTCATTTTTCAAGAACGAAAGTTATTGCTTTTAGAACGAAAAAGTGATTTTAAACCGATAAGTTTATTATTACAAAATGAGTATGCCTTACTGTTAAATTCACCTTTAATAATAAAAGAAAATTGTTTTTATGAAGTTGAATTGTATAATTCAGTTACTGGAAAAATAAACTCATTTTTAGAATATGCTCCAGAAGTTGTACTAAATATAAAAACAATTAACAATAGATTAATAGATTTTAAAAGCTCTAAAGCACAATTAAAAACAGGGATTTTCTATACACATTTCATTGAAAATACAGATGATTTTGAAAAGATTTTGAAAAATGAAAGTTTGGAACCGACAAAAGAAATAAAAAGTTTTAATTTTAAATTAAAAGACAAATACTTTAAAGAAAAGATTAGAGTTAAAGAATATAAAATATCACAATAATGAAAATTTGCATAATTACAGGATCATCAGGTTTAATAGGTAGTGAATCAGTTGCTTTTTTTGCTAATAAATTTGATAAAATAATTGGTATAGACAACAATATGCGTCAAGTCTTTTTTGGTGAAAATGCCTCTACCGAATGGAATACCAGAAAATTAATTAACGATGTGCCAAATTTTGAACATCATGCTATTGATATTAGAAATGTAGAAGAACTTGAAAAACTCTTTTCAAAATATAATGACGATATAAAATTAATTGTTCATACAGCAGCGCAACCAAGTCACGATTGGGCAGCTCGTGAACCATTGACTGATTTTACAGTAAACGCTAACGGAACGTTGAATATGCTTGAAATGACTCGGTTGCATGCACCTGAAGCTACCTTTATTTTCACATCTACCAATAAAGTGTATGGCGATACACCTAATTATTTACCCTTGGTGGAATTAGATAAACGTTGGGAAATAAACGAATCACATCCTTATTTCAAAGAAGGAATTGATGAGTGCATGAGTATTGATCAAACAAAACATTCCTTGTTTGGCGCCTCAAAAGTGGCAGCTGATGTTTTAGTTCAAGAATATGGAAAATATTTTGGTATGAATACCGGAGTTTTTCGTGGCGGTTGTTTAACAGGACCAAATCATTCGGGAACACAATTGCATGGTTTTTTGTCATATTTGATGAAATGTGCCATTACAGGAGATAAATACACCGTTTTTGGTTACCAAGGAAAACAAGTTCGAGATAATATCCACAGTTGGGATTTGGTCAATATGTTTTGGCATTTTTATCAAAATCCTCGCCAGGGTGAAGTCTATAATGCTGGAGGCGGAAGACACTCCAATTGTTCCATGGCAGAAGCGATAGAAATGTGTGAAAAAATTACAGGTAAGCCAATGAATTATCAATATACAGAAACCAATAGGGTTGGAGACCACATTTGGTGGATAAGTGATGTGTCTAAATTCAAAGCACATTACCCTGCTTGGACCTGGAAGTATGATATCAATGATATTTTGACACAGATTTACATTGCCACAAGTAATAAAAGTAATTAATGAAACTAAGCATCGTAATTCCTGCTCACAACGAAGAAGAGTCTATCACAGAAACGATTGACCAAATAGAAGAGGCATTTTCTAAAGTTACTATTGACCATGAAATTTTTGTTGTAGATGATAATTCTAAAGATAATACGCGTAAGGTTTTAGAAACGTTGGCTCAAAAATATCCTTCTTTGAAATATGAAACGAATCATGGACCAAATGGTTTTGGATATGCCGTTCGTTTTGGGCTGGAACGTTTTTCAGGTGATTGTGTTGCCGTGATGATGGCAGATTTATCAGACTCACCTTATGATTTAATTCGATACTACACCACAATGATTGAGGGAAATTATGATTGTGTTTTTGGAAGCCGATTTATCAAAGGTGGCAAAGTAATAGATTATCCGTGGGTAAAAAAGATTATCAACCGTATTGCTAATTTCATTATTAGAATGGTGATGCGAATCAAATACAACGATACGACTAATGCTTTTAAATTATACAAAAGAGAAGTTATAGATGGCGTAAAACCCATTTTATCGCCACACTTTAATTTAACCATTGAATTGCCATTGAAAGCAATTATAAGAGGTTATAGCTATACTGTAGTTCCAAACTCTTGGACAAATAGAAAATATGGTGAATCAAAATTAAAAATAAAAGAAATGGGAAGTCGCTATTTCTTTATTTTAGTATATTGCTTTGTTGAAAAATATTTTTCGCGAGGTGATTTTAAAATAAAAAAATTATAAATTTGCAAAAAATAAAAAAATGAGAATAAGATTAAGATTCATATTATTATTGGTGTTAATATCAATTTTTTCATGTAAAAACGAAAAATCTGTTGATGATTTAAAAGTTGAAACACCTCAAGTGGTTGAGAGTAAAGTTAAAGTTACAATTGATATGGTCGTTAAAAAAGACGACACCTTTCAATTATATTATACCGAAGACGGAACATTAAATTTTAATGACAAATTTTCTGTGAGAATACCCGTAAAAGGAAGTGAAAACAGTCAAAAAGTTATTTTTGAGTTGCCAGAGGATGTTAAGTTTACTTTTTTGCGAATTGACATGGGAGAAAACAATAAACAAGATGAAATAAAAATAAACAATTTTTTGGTTAATTACTTTAACAAAAAATGGGAAGTAAAAGGTAATTCGTTTTTTCAATTTTTTGGACCAAATGAACAAATGACTTTAAATTATGATTTATCAACATTAACACCAGTTGTTAAAGAAGGTGTTGTTTATGATCCAATATTATATCCAATGGAACCAGTTGGTGTTGAATTAAAAAAATTATTAAAATAGTTTTTACAATAGAATAGTTTTTCTTTTTTATAAAACACTAATTATTATTACTTTGTAAATAGAAATAAAGTATATTTAAGGGCAAAATTTACAGCATGAACTACGAAAAAAAGGACAGCGATTATTATTCAAATGTTAGACATGATTTAATCAGTTTAATAGATGAAAGTAAAAAAGGATTGAAAATTTTAGAAATAGGCGCTGCTTATGGTGCAACTTTATATCACTTGAAATCGAGCAATATTGCTCAAGAAGTCGTTGGTATTGATATATTTGAAGACACTAAAAACAAAGAAAAATATTTACCTCTAGACACATTTATTTTTGGAAATATCGAGTCGCTAGATGTTTCTAAATATGATAATTATTTTGATGTTGTTATTCTTGCCGATGTATTAGAACATTTAATAGAGCCTAAAATTGCGTTAGAAAAAATATATAAAACAGTAAAACCTAACGGAGAAATCTTGGTAAGTATGCCAAATGTTAGGCATTATAGTGTTTTTAAACAAGTCTTTTTAAAAGGAGATTTTAAATATGAAGAAAGCGGAATTTTAGACTACACTCATTATCGATTTTATTGTAAAAAAAATATTATTGCTCTACTCGAATCTTCAGGATTAGTTACAAAACAAATAATCAGTTCTTTAAACATATATAAAGGCAAATCGCTTACAAAATTTATCAATAAAGTAACTTTTGGTGTTTTTGAAGAGTTCTTTACAGTTCAATATCTTTACAAAGGATTGAAAAAGTAATATCAAACAGTAGTGAAATCAAATCTTACAATAGCTTTTCTAACTTCTACAGATCCAAATGATAAAAGATCCT
>JFJP01014036.1_pt1 | contig 25589 bp, 24 predicted proteins | sample 431651 | NCBI WGS metagenome assembly JFJP01 (sample SAMN02602958, study PRJNA72255) | Microbial mat metagenome, whole genome shotgun sequencing project. | biome: fresh water; feature: sink hole; material: water; isolation source: purple microbial (photo- and chemosynthetic) mats found in...
GTTGGTACAGCGTTAGCCATGAGTGGCGTTACTGCGAGTGTTTTATCCGCCCAACCCGAACGTCCTAAATCTCATGGCGATTTTTCCTTTATGGCTTCTCCAGCTTTTTTTCTTAGTAGTTTACCCCTGTTAATTTCAGTGATAATTTTAGGATTATCTCGTTTTTTCCGATAATTATTAGGGTTTAAATTTTTAACAGCTTCTTGGTTTTCTTTATAATTTGGTTTCCCAGAAATTCTGAGTTAATAAAACTTCTACATCCTGGGGAAACGGACAAATATCGGGAAAAATAACATCAGGATAATCTTCTTTCATAAATTCTAAAGCATCCTGATAAGATGTTGTTAAAATCTCTAACATGAAGGTTTTAAGACTGGGAGAGTCTTGAAATTCTTGTTTCAACTCCCGGCGAAAATTTCTAATTTCAATCTCCCAACCTCGATAGCATTCAGGAAGGTTAACATAACACCGTTTTAATAAATGTTCTAATAAACGGAATAAAAAACTCCTCACGGTTTTACGTTGACTTTTTCCCAATGATTCCATCTCCTCAATTAAATTTTCCCAATCTAAATCTTTAGTATCTTTGGCTTTTAATTTGTTAACTGTATCCTCAACCCAAAGCGCAAAATCTGAATCATAAAGGGTTTTTAATGAGATTTGGGTCATAATTCTAACCTCAAAAATTCAAGCAAAACAAATAAAACATTAAGCGGACGATGGGACTCGAACCCACGACGTTCAGCATGGGAAGCTGACATTCTACCACTGAATTACGTCCGCGACTGGGTTTTTATTTCAAACCACTGATCATTATAACTCAATTTTGCTCAATTTTCAATACCCTAAACCGAGAAAAAGCGAAAACCCGCCAACAGCAATCCTAGGATCACAAGTTGGAAGCCGTGGAAACGTCCTCATTCGCTAGATTATCAGGATATTTAGGGGGTTTTGATCATAAATCTTAGCGAGTGAGGACACCCGTACTGGGTTGGAATTAAATAGGATTCGAGCCGTGGGAATGTCCCCGTCCGTTATGTTATAAAAGTCAAGATTGATTAAGAAGGATGGGTAACAATCGGTGATTGCGGATCACTGGAGTTAATATTAGGAGTTTCAACAGTGCTCGGAAGGGTAATCAAGGTTAAAGCCTGCTGTAATGCCTCTTGACGCACCAACATCAGATGATGAGGGGGAAGCATATCTACTATTTTGAACCGTTCCAAACGTTCTTTGATCTTACCTTTTGCACCGACAATAAAGACGTGACGGCCTTTTTCTACCGCATCTTTAATGGCATTTTCAATGGCTAGACAAGCAGTTACTCCTAACATGGGAACATCACTCAAATCAAAAATTAGCACATCATAATTTTGAATCATTGATTCTTCTCTGGAGATGGCTTTAGCAACACCAAAGATCATCGGGCCGCTGAGGTAGAATAACAATACCCGACCTTTCCCGGCGGCGAGTAATTGTTTTTCTTCCTCACTCATCACAATAGCATCATCTTCATCGGTGATGGCTTTGACGTCTTGACCCTGCATATCACTCAAGCGTTCAATTGTGAGAATATTAGCAATAAATACCCCCACACCTACCGCTACAATCAGGTCAACAAATACGGTTAATAACATCACGCCATACATAATCATTGCCCCTTTCAGGGAAACGGCATGGGCGCGTTTGAGGAAACTCCAATCGAGAATATCAATCCCGACTTTTAGGGCAATTCCGGCTAAAACTGCCATCGGAATATTTTGGGTTAGACTCGCTGCTCCTAAAATTACAACTAATAAAATTAACGCCCGAGTAATCCCCGATAAGGCACTTTTTGCCCCGGATTGAATATTAACAACGGTTCCCATGGTCGCCCCAGCACCTGGTAATCCCCCACAAATTCCCGAAACAATGTTAGCAATTCCTTGACCAATCAATTCTTTATTAGAATCGTGTTGAGTGCGGGTAACACTATCAGCAATGACGGCCGTTAATAACGTGTCAATACAACCTAACATTCCTAACATCACCCCATCGACAAACATGATTGTCATTTGGTCGAAGCTGAATACAGGCATTTGTAAGGTAGGGAGTCCCGTGGGAATTTCACCAATTCGCCGAATATCTACTCCTTGAAAGAAGATTAAGGAAACTAATGTTCCAATCACTAATGCAACTAATTGAGGGGGAACAATTCGTTTAAATTTGGAGGGCATTAAGAAGATAATCCCGATGGTTAACGCGGCTAAGGTGGCGTCTACGGGATTAATATTGGCTAATAATTGGGGGAGGTTTTGAATTGTTCCTAATACTCCCCCTTTGGGTGTGGCTTGTCCTAAAAACGGCGGGATTTGTAAGATAATTAAAATGATCCCAATCCCTGACATAAAGCCTGAAATCACGCTGTAGGGCATCAGGGTAATATATTTACCCAGTTTGAATACCCCAAAAACAATTTGAAATAACCCGGCAATCATCACCACGGTAAAGGCCATAGCCAAACCGTTATCGGGGTCTTTGGCCATGAAACTCGCAACAATGGTGGTCATTACCACGGTCATTGGGCCAGTGGGTTCGGAAATTAACGTCGGTGTGCCACCAAATAAAGCTGCAAACAAGCCGATACAGACTGCACCATAAAGACCTGCAACCGGGCCGACTCCAGAGGCTACCCCGAAGGCTAGGGCTAGGGGTAAGGAAACAATACTGGCGGTCAGTCCCCCAAATAAATCACCGCGTAGGTTGTTAAAGTTGATCTGATTAAAGACTTGCATAGAGAGGATGATAGGGTGTTATTGTTTTTTAGCTATTATTTTGCAATTAGCCATTGATTTTTCTTAATGAACAAGACTACCACTACCCTCCTAGCGATCGCAATACCTAACAGAAAAATTTTTATCCCGGAATTGCAACGCCGTCGAAAACCCCACTCCACTAAGCTGTACTGCATTCTATAGCAGTTGCCGCATCTATTAGGACATTCTTGAAAGCTCACAGTAAGTATTTACCTATTACCTATTGCCTATTGCCTATTGCCTATTGCCTCTTGCCTATTGGATTGATTAATCAAATCATGGCTATTATTCAATCTAATATAAGCTAAACCTCTTGACTGGCAGGGGTTTTACAGAATTGTTTGATCTTAGTTGATTATATTGCTAAAATTATATGTAATAATATTAAATTATAGACTTATCTCTATAATAAAAATCACGAAAACCATCAAATATTGGGTAAAAGGAGGAATAGAGTCTTGAGGCAGGCAACATTACACCAACTGAAGGTATTCGAGGCGGTGGCCCGTCATCGTAGTTTCACTAAAGCCGCCGAAGAAATGATGATTACCCAGCCAACGGTCTCAACCCAAGTTAAACAACTAACTCAAAACCTGGGTTTACCATTATTTGAACAAATTGGCAAGCAATTATATCTGACTGAAGCGGGGGAAGGGTTATTAGCAACTTGTCAAAATATTTTTGAACAGTTGGATAATTTAGAGATGCAAATTGCGGCATTAAAAGGTACAAAACAAGGTCGGTTACGGTTAGGAGTTGTGTCAACGGCTAAATATTTTGTTCCCAGATTATTGGGTTATTTTTGTCAACAATATCCTGGGATTGATATTGCTTTACAGGTGACAAATCATGCTACTTTAATTCAACGAATGCAAGATAATCAAGATGATTTGTATATTCTGAGTCAACCGCCTGAAGATATTGCTTTATCAAGTCAACCTTTTTTGGATAATCCTTTAGTAGTGGTGGCGCGACGGGATCATCCTTTGGTGGGAGAAAAAAATATTCCGATTAAATCTTTAGCGGGAGAACCTTTTATTATGCGAGAACAGGGTTCGGGAACACGACTGGCAATTCAAAACTTATTTGACCGTTATAAAGTTGCGGTGAAAGTTAGGTTAGAATTAGGCAGTAATGAGGCGATTAAACAAGGAATTGCCGGAGGTTTAGGACTTTCAGTTTTGTCTAAACATACTTTAATTGCGGAACAACTTATGGGAGAACTTGCTATTTTAGATGTGCAGCATTTTCCTATTCATCTGCGTTGGTATGTAACTCATTTGGAAGGGAAGCAATTATCTATTATTGCTGAAACTTTTTTACAGTTTTTATTAGAAAATAGCAGTAATATTCCTACTTTAGAAACTATCGCATTACAGAATAAATATTTGATCACAAATAGTCATGAGGATTTAGTTAAACTCTCTTAAATCAGTTATCAGTTAGCAGTTACCAGTTTCTAATCCTATTTCGCCAGCCAGCGAGGACGCTGGCACTACAAAACTAATAACTGCTAACTGCTAATTGATAACTGACAACTACTAACTGCTAACTGCTAATGCAGATACTTGATTATTCATCGTCATGGGCAAACCGACGATAGAGAAAATCGAGGGCATAATTTCTGAGGTTATAATATTCGGGATCTTCCATAATTTGAGTGCGATCGCGGGGACGTTCAAAGGGAATTTCTAGGATTTCTCCAATGGTTGCTGAGGGGCCATTTGTCATCATCACTAATCGATCTGCAAGGAATAATGCTTCATCAATATCATGGGTAATCATTAACACCGTACAGCGATGATCATTCCAGATTTTCAACAATTCTTCCTGTAATTCTTCCTTGGTAATTGCATCCAAAGCTCCAAAAGGTTCATCTAATATTAACACTTTTGGACGAATAGCTAAAGCCCGGGCAATGGCGGCTCGTTGTTTCATTCCTCCCGAAATTTGAGGGGGTTTTTTCTCGGCGGCTTCTGATAATCCTACCATCGCTAAATGATCTCTAACAATGGCATTTTTTTCGACTTTTGACTTATTAGGATGAACCGCATTAACCGCTAAATAGACGTTTTCAAACACCGTCCGCCAAGGTAATAAAGCATAGTTTTGAAATACCACCATCCGGTCGGGGCCAGGTTTTAAAATAGGTTGCGATCGCAATGTTACTTTCCCCTGAGAAGGAATATTAAACCCAGACACCATATTTAATAAAGTAGACTTTCCACAACCAGAATGTCCGATTAAGCAAATAAATTCCCCTTCATCAATCGAGAGATTAACATCTTTTAAAACTATGTAAGGCTCTTTAGCAGTGGGATAAACCTTAGAAACATGATCAAAGACTAAATAAGGTTCAGTTTTCCCTGGGGATGTTTTAGTAAACTTTTTACCAAAGGTAGAAGCAGAAGTTTTAGCAGTAGTCATGGTTGATATTTCCTGAATTTTAAATTTCACGATTTTAAGATTAGAAACCCGGTTTCTGAAGTCAAGCAGTTTTCAAGCGAGGATAATCTAAGACAACTTCAGTAACGGTAAAATCCCGTTTAATCTGCAAACTATTCAGATAACCAATGGGATCTTCGGTGTCAAATTTTGTGCCATCAAATAATTGAATCGCGCCCCGACTATAACTAATTTCAGAAAGTCCTAATTCCCGGGCTGCGGTACTAAAAGCACCCACCGCACATAACCGTTCTAAAATTTCCACCCAGTTGCGAGGGAAGGGAGTATGTCCCCAACGGGCCATCTGGACAATATGCCAAAGCTGTTCGGTGCGGCTGGGACGGTTGACGCCTTGACCAAAAAATTGATGATGGGCATATTGACGCATGGGTTCATCCATGTTGCAGGCTGCATCATTGGGGTCAGCTAACTGAATATATTCGGGGCGAGTTCCCAGATATTGACGTTGGGCCAAAATTTGCTGAATTTCATTGGCATTTTCTGAGTTAGCGCAATAGGCCGAAGCCTCTAATAGTGCTTTTATTAAGGCAATATGGGTATTAGGATAGGCTGCGGCCCAGTCTTCCCGCACGCCTAAGACTTTTCCCGGGTGTCCCGGCCAGATTTCCAAGTCCGTCGCTACGGTAAACCCGACATCCTCCATCATCGCCCGCAGGTTCCAAGGTTCCCCGACACAGAACCCGTCAATAGTGCCAGCGCGTAAGTCCACCACCATTTGGGCAGGAGGAATGGTCAACAGTTCCACGTCATGGTCAGGGTCAATACCCCCAGACGCTAACCAATAGCGCAGTAACAGGTTGTGCATGGAACTGGGATGCACCACCCCCATCCGATGCTGTTGTCCTGGGGATTGTAACAACATCTGTTTGAAGTCGGCCAGGGTGTAAATCCCTTGGTCATAGAAGCGACGGGCGAGGGTGATGGCGTTGCCGTTGCGGGTCATGTTCAGGGCTGTAATCACCGTTATGGGTTGGGTGTCATCCCCTCCCAAAGTCATCCACAGAGGCATCCCAGAGGGCATCTGAGCCGCGTCTAAATAGCCTCCGGCGATGCCATCACTGATGCCGCGCCAACTGGTTTCTCGGACGAGATTGACTTCATCGAGGCCGTGTTTTTCAAAAAATCCCAATTCCTTAGCTACGGCGAGGGGGGCGCAGGCGGTGAGGGGAACAAAACCGAATTCTAAATTAATTTTTTCTAGGCCATGACGGGCTAAGACTTTATTCTTTTTCGCCCGCATTTTTTTGATTAGTTTTTGTTGATTGAGAAAATAGATCATTTCACTCCGCAAGCGATAATAACTGGGATGTTCTACCACTTGCATCCGTTGACGGGGGCGAGGAATATCTACTTCTAAAATTTGCCCAATTTTGGATTCGGGGCCGTTAGTTAACATCACAATTCGGTCAGACAGTAACACGGCTTCATCGACATCGTGAGTCACCATTAAGGCACTGATTTGATTGTCTTGGCAAATCTTCATTAATTGTTCTTGAAGATTACCCCGTGTTAAGGCGTCTAAGGCTCCAAATGGTTCATCTAATAACAATAATTTGGGATCTGGCCCTGGTTTGGTAATTTTTTGACCTTCAATAGTAACTATTCCTTCTGAGGGTAAATCTAACCCAGCGACCATATTTAATAAGGTTGATTTTCCACAGCCAGAGTGTCCAATCAAGGTGACAAATTCACCTTTTTCTATTTTTAAATCAATGCCTTTGAGCGCTATATATTGACCGCCTCCGGCTAAGTTAAAGACTTTATCAATTTGTTCGACTTCTATTAAGGGTTTTGACATGATGTTAACTCCTGATTAATCGTTTAGGGTTGATGGTTGGTGTTAAGTTATGATTAATGGTTTAAGGTTGATGGTTGATGGTGCGTGCGCTGCGCTTACGCACCCTACTTTTTTTCGCCGGGGACAATTAATTGTTGAATGTAGCCAATACCTCGGTCTAAAATTAAACCTACAGCACCGATATAAACGACGGCTAAAAGAATGTCGCTGATGTAGTTTTGTTGGTAAGCATCCCAGATAAAGAAACCAATTCCGACGATACCGGACATCACGATTTCGGCGGCAATAATCGCTAACCAAGCTAAACCTACGGCAATTCTTAATCCACTAAAAATGTAAGGTAAGGCGGAAGGAAACAGAATATTTAAGTAATATTCTTTACGAGATAATTGCAACACTTTGGCAACGTTATTATAATCATCGGGAATCTGTTTAACGCCTTCTTTGGTATTAATTAAAATCGGCCAAACGGAGGTAATAAAAATCACGAAGATAGCGGCGGGTTGGTTTTTTTGAAAGGCGACTAACGCAATCGGAACCCAGGCCAAAGGAGCTACCATTCTTAAAAACTGAAATAGGGGATCTAATGCTTTATCTAAAATCGGATTTGTTCCTACTAAAACCCCCACACTAATACCAATAATAGCAGCAATTGAATAACCTTGAGCCACCCGTCCTAAACTGGCTAAAGTTTGCCAAAATAAGCCTTTATCTAATCCTCCCCGGTCATAGAAAGGATACATTAATAAAATTCGGGTTTGTTCATTAGTTACGACACTTAATGGCCCTGGTAAACGGGTAATTCCTGATAAAGAAAAAAGTTGCCAAACTATTAAAAAACCTAAAGTTCCCATTAAGGGAAGAATAATATTTTGCGAGTTCTTTTTCCAATATTCGCCCAAATTGTCAACAAAGCTATTTCCGTTAGTTCTTTTTTTGGCTGTACTTGTCATTTGGTTAAAACTCCTTTATTAGTAATCAAATATCTGGATTATCAGTTATTAGTGAAGAAAATAGAAAGATGATCCTTTCTAGGCTTTTTTGATGGTTAAACTTTGAAGATAGGCTTCTGGTTTTTTAGGATCAAAAGTAATCCCATCAAAGAACTTTTCCACACCTCTTGAAGTCGAAGCGGGAATATCAGCAGTAAACCCGGCTTCTTTAGCTGCTTCTCGCCAAATATCCTCCCGGTTTACCTTATCGACAATGGCTTTTGCTTGGGCAATATCTTTAATTTGACCATTATGGAAACCCCAACGGATACTTTCAGTTAAGAACCATAAATCATGACTTTTATAGGGATAGGAAACATTGCCAATTGGATCTTTCCAATATAACGGCCCTTTATTAAAGTCTTGAATGGCAGGTTTTCCATCTCCCATCTGATAGTTTCCTTGGAAGGGCCCAGTCAGAACTTCTGGAGGCACATTAAAATAATTCCGTCCAGAAACTATCGTGACTAATTCGGCTCGATTTTCCGGTTTATCACACCATTGTTGGGCTTCCATTAACCCTTTTAATAGGGCTTTTGTTGCCTTGGGATATTTGTCAACCCAGTCGGCACGAATGGCTAAATATTCTTCGGGATGAAACGGCCAAACTTCAGTTGTTAAACAGGACATAAAACCGATATTCTCGCTAACAATTCGATAGGGCCAGGGGTCGCCTGTACTAAAGGCATCCATCGTTCCATTTCTCATTCCCTGAAGGGTTTCTGCCGGAGGAACTGCGATCAAATCAATATCAACATCTGGGTTGATTCCACCCGCAGCTAACCAATAGCGAATCCAAAAATCTTGGTTAACATTTGGGAAGGTATAAGCAGCTTTAAATTTGCGTCCAGTGGTAGTTGGAAAACTGCGAATATATTCGGCGGCGCCTTTAATATCTAAGCCTATTCCTTTCCCTAAATGGGTATTAGCAATAGCGACGCCATTGCCATTTGTATTTAATTGAGCTAAGACATACATGGGGACTTTTTTGCCCCCGGTAATAATGCCTTCTGTCATTAAATGGGGCATGGGCATTTGCCACTGTCCGCCATCAATTCCGCCTCCACCTGAGCCAATGGTAACGTTATCCCTTGCTGAAGCCCAGTTTGACTGTTTGGATACTTCTACATCGCTCATTCCATACTTAGCAAAAAAGCCTTTTTCTTTGGCAATAATTAAGGGGGCAGATTCCACAATCGGAATAAAACCTAGTTTAATTGTTGCCACTTCTGGAGCTTGTTCTGGACTAATATTAACTGCCGGAACTTTAGTTATCGCAGGTGAATTTCCTGTCTTAGCTGTGGGTTCAGGTGGGTTGCCCAAACATCCTTTTAAAAAGATGGTACTAGCCGCCGAAACTCCGGCGGTAACTAAAAATTTTCTGCGAGAATAACCTGTTGAAAATTCAGACATTAAACCTCCTAACAACCCGTCTGTTGAAAAAATAGGTTGCTACTGACAAAATGAATTTTGTAGTAGTTAAATTATTGAAGGAAAGGAATCTAGCTTTTCGGTAGTCACTAGATAAAACATTACCCTGGGGTCAGGGTGACTTGGGTTAGGACTTGATTGTTAATTAAGTCGTGCCGTTATGTCTATAAATACTAAAGTAGCATCATATCTATAGATTGTCACTACCTTTTAGTGCTAAATATGATTTTTTTTTAAATGGGAGTGATCAAGTTTTGCTTATCATTCATTATTTATTCTAAATAGATTTATTTTAAATATAATCAAATCTTATTAAAATCGAGGTTTTTAGCCAAGAATTGAGACTTAAACAATAAATCAATTGTTTAAGTCAGGTAAACACAGCCGATGACAAGCATTGATAGGAAACAATACCTAGAAGACTTTGCATATAAAAACGTCAATACACCCAAACCCGGCAGGGGTGCTTTTATATAGTCGCGTGCGCTTACGCCAGACAGCAGTGCGAGCGTCCGGTACTCGCTAATGAATAAGCTGTTAAGCACCTAAATTGGTGATTCGGAAATCGTAAAACCCTTGTAGTGCGAGCGTCCTCGCTCGCTAGGTTATCAAGTTTAAATTGCGTAACAGCTTACCCTATCCCCTACCTAATTAATAAGGTAGTCCGGTGCTCGCTAGGGTCATCAGGTTTAAATGTGTAAGCTGTACTGCATTTAAACTGTATATTTCAGCGAGCGAGGACGCTCGCACTGCATAAGATTCAAGATTTCTGCATGACCAATTTAGATACTGAACAGCTTAACAGCTTATTTTCAGCAGTCAACCCTCCTTAACAGCGTTGTTTCGGGAAAGGAATCCCCAAGCTAGTATGAAAATCCTGTTGAGTTTTTGCACTCAGACGCCGAGAAACTTGTACTTAGGAATTTGTACCCCGACAGCCAAATCTAGGTGCCATTTCGCTCCAATAATTTGAGTCGGACATTCAGTTAATTTAATGCCTCGTTCAGCACAAAATTCGGCTGTAGGTAATTCTATTAAGGTCATCGTAGATTGAAAATTGACCTCATAACCAGGAGCAGTATAATCAGGTATGGGAACAGTCCGAATTCGATAAATTCCCTCTGCATCCGGTGGCACTAATTCTAACCCTATCCGAGCCTCAACTTGATAACCAAAAGCTCCAAATCGTCCAATTAATAAATCATAAGCATTATTTCCTAATGGTACTGTTTTCATCGGTAATGCACAGCGACAAAACCAGCCACTATGTTGACCCAAATATTCCGCCACCGTATCCATATCGGCGAACATTTCCATACAGTCTTCAAAATCGCTGTGAAACCAGATTAACTCCTCAGAATCTTCCTCTTGATGGCTTTCTTCGGGGTTCGGGAGAGCAACAGAATCATCAACAAACTCAGATGATGCTCTTGACGGTTGAGGTTCAGAGATATCGGACTGCATAATCTGTTCTCCTGCGAGGGTTTTTTCCTATTTCCAGAATGCCTTGTATTGTCTTAAACCGCTATGATAAACATACATAACTTTTGATGTTACTTGGCAAACTTAACCACTACGGAGAAACCTTTAAAACTATGAAAGCATTTGTCGCCGGGGCAACGGGAGAAACGGGACGGCGAATTGTCGCCGAATTAGTGAAGCGGGAAATTCCTGTAAAGGCTTTGGTTCGGAACATTGAAACCGCTCAACAAATTTTACCGCCCGAGGTGGAATTGGTGACGGCGGATATTTTAAATACCGACAGTTTAGCCTCTGCTCTGAGTGATTGTACGGTTGTATTATGTGCAACAGGCGCCAGACCCAGTTTTGATTTGACCGGGCCCTATCAAGTAGATTATCAAGGAACAAAAAATTTAGTTGATGTGGCAAAATCCCTGGGAATTGAACATTTTGTTTTAGTTACTTCCCTGTGTGTTTCGCAATTTTTTCACCCATTAAATTTATTTTGGTTAATTCTTTTCTGGAAAAAACAAGCGGAAGAATATCTACAAAAAAGCGGTTTAAATTATACCATTGTCCGTCCAGGAGGGTTAAAAAATGAGGATAATGATCACAATTTAGTCATGCAGTCCGCCGATACCTTATTTGAAGGGAGTATTCCCCGGACTAAAGTAGCTCTAGTTTGTGTGGAAGCATTATTTATTCCAACTTCACGGAATCAGGTTATTGAAATTGTAGCTAACTCAGAGGCTCAAAAACAACCCTTAGAAAAACTGTTCGCCAGTGTAAGTAATTGATGGAATATTATCAAAAAAAAAGACAGAACCTTCATCGCCGTAAACGGCTATTCTGGATGGTATTACTGCTGTTTACTTTGACATTTATTGGGGTCAGAAGTTGTCAAGGAAGATCGGATTTTGCACCCTTAATTGATCAACAGGTAGAAAAAAAATGGCCCCCCTTAGTAATGCGGGGAGGAGATCCCTATATTCGGGCTTTGATGCGAACAATTTCGGCCAGTGAGTCCAGTTATTCTGACCCCTATAATGTTTTATATGGGGGAAAATATGTCTCTAATTTACATAGCCATCCCGACCTATGTATGAAGATTGTTACAGGCCCAAATATAGGCAAATGTAGCACCGCCGCCGGACGCTATCAAATGTTAAAAACAACTTGGGATGAAAAAGCCGACCACTATCATCCTAAACCCGCTCAATTTTGGTTTTGGCTTCCCTATAGTTTTGAACCAGAATATCAAGATACGGTGGTTTATCGCTGGTTATTAGATGATCAGTTTTGGGGAGTTAGTATTTCCCAATTATTACGCGAGCAAAGAGTCGATGAAGTGTTAGAATTATTATCAGGAACCTGGACAAGTTTAGGCTATGGAATTGAAGATAATCTGGTCACAAATTCTTTACCCGAAATTTATGAAAAGATTTTGCAAAATGAACTCAATCACGAAAATGGTAAGTTGTTTAAAATGCCCCCTAAAACCTAATCCAGATCAAAATCTGTCCTATATTACCGTTTGAATTAATCCCCAAGATCAGATAGTAGTCCTATAGCAATCATAAATCTAACTCACAAAATATGATTAAGTCAACTCCCTGGCGTTCCCTATATTCTGCTTTACAATCTGTTCCCGAAATCTGGCCAATTTTGGATAAAAATGTCGGTCAAATTATTGCTTTAGATGACCCTCACGGGAAACCAGAATTCCGTCTCAGCTATTCCCAACTGTGGGAGAAAATTCAACAATTTGCTACTGGGTTACAAAACTTAGGAATAGAAGCCAAAAGCGATAGTTTACCGCCACGCATTGCCCTGTTTTCTGATGATAGCCCCCGTTGGATGATCGCAGATCAAGGAATATTAACCGCCGGGGCCGCAGATGTGGTGCGAGGGGCAACGGCTGACCCCTTGGAATTAGCTTATATTCTTAAAGATAGTGGTAGTACCGCCTTAGTGGTGGAAAACTTTGCCCTATTGAAAAAAATGCGATCGCAAATTGAAGATTTACCGATTCAATTTGTGATTTTGTTATCCGATGAAACTCCAAATTCCCGGGATTTACCGACTATTCCAGTTTTAAATTTTAATCAATTAATCGAAACTGGAAAAAACCTAACTCTCAAACCAAATAAATTAAATAAAAACACCTTAGCTACCCTTCTTTATACTTCGGGAACTACAGGACAACCGAAAGGAGTGATGTTAACCCATGAAAACCTATTACATCAAATTAATGCCATTCCCGATGTAATTCAACCCGAACCAGGAGAAATATTTCTGAGTATTCTTCCCACTTGGCATACCTTCGGACGCACCGGACAATATTTTTGTTTATCCCAAGGTTGCACCGTTGTTTATACGAATATTCGCTATTTTAAACAGGATTTAAAGAAATTTAAACCCCATTATATGATTAGTGTGCCTAGAATTTGGGAAGCAATTCATGAAAGTGCTCAAAAACAATTTCGAGAACAGTCGGAAGCAAAGCAAAAAATTGTTGATTTCTTCTTTTCTGTAAGTGAAAAATACATTTTTTCCCGTCGAATTGCCCAGGGATTAACTTTAAATTTACAGCCTGCTTCTACTTCCGAAAAACTCCTCGCCCAGTTACAAACTTTGGTATACGCTCCCTTTCAAATTATCGGCGATCGCTTAGTGTATCAAAAAGTTAGAGAAGCCACCGGAGGACAACTAAAATTTGCCATTAGCGGGGGCGGATCTTTAGCCATGCACCTGGAAAATTTCTATGAAATCGTCGGAATTAATTTATTGGTTGGATATGGTTTAACAGAGACTTCTCCGGTGTTAAGTGCGCGTCGAGAATGGCACAATTTACGCGGATCATCGGGTAAACCTATCCCAGAAACGGAACTCTGCATCGTTGACCCCGAAACCCGTCAAATTCTGCCCTCTGGTCAAACCGGGTTAATTTTAGCCCGGGGGCCCCAGGTGATGGCCGGGTATTTTGAAAATCCCCAAGCGACGGCGAAAGCCATTGATCCAGATAGCTGGTTTGATACCGGAGATTTAGGTTGGTTATCACCGCAAAATGATTTGGTATTAACAGGTCGGGCTAAAGATACAATTGTCTTAACTAATGGCGAAAATATTGAACCCCAAGCTATTGAAGATGCTTGTTTACGCAGTCCCTATATTGACCAAATTATCTTAGTTGGTCAGGATCAAAAAAGTTTAGGGGCGTTAATTGTTCCTAATTTAGATGCCTTAAAACAGTGGGCAATTCGGCAAAATATGACCTTAAAACTTCCCGAAGAATCCATCACCAAAACTCAAGAAATTACCTTAGATAGTCCCACAGTTCAAAACCTTTTCCGAGAAGAACTTAACCGCGAAGTTAAAAACCGTCCTAGTTATCGAATTGATGATCGAATCGGCCCGTTTCAATTACTTGCAGAACCCTTTTCTCTGGAAAATGGAATGTTAACTCAAACCTTGAAAGTCAAGCGCCCGGTTGTAATGGAACATTACCGCGATATGATTAACAAAATGTATTAAACCGTCACCCGTGCAGTGTGAGCGTCCGGTGCTCACTATTCCAAGATCAAACTATAAATTCCCTTGATCTGATCTGAAGTCCTAGATCCCCCCTAACCCTGGCTTGGGAAGGGGGGAATTAGAGTTAAAAGTCCCCTGAAACCCCCGGAAACGGGGGCAGGGGGGGCAGGGGGGGCAGGGGGGCAGGGGTGACGGAAGACTGATAACGGACACAGAATAACAACTTATGGACAATCTCAGACAATTACTGTTAAAACGACCGATCAATGTTAAGACGGTGGTTACACCAAACTGGAAGGAAGACGCCCAACAGCAACTTCAAGGCCAGATTAATCAAATTGATAGTCAGTTGCAACAGTTAGAAATGCAAGGACAACGAATGGTGGCAGAAATTAAACGCCAAAGTCTGCAACCTCTTGGCCCCGATGCCTTGCAAAAAGTAGACAGTATCCAAGCTGAGGTGAATGAACGGAAAAGTCAACTATTAGAGCAGAAAAATCAAAACTTGCAACAACTCCAACAAGTTCAAACCCTAGAACTTGAACAAGAAGTTGTTCAGGGACAAATTGAAAGTATTTTTACTGTTGTAGAAGGCGACAATTTGATGACCAAAATGCAAGTAGAAATTCTTCTACGAGATGGTGTAATCGAAGAAATTCGCGGAGATATTTAAGAGGTTTGAGTTAACGGTTAATAGTTAACCGTTAACAGTTAAAACTCAACCCCTATTGATAACATTTGAACTCTATTTCTTTTAACGCTTATGGCAATTCATGAAGTTTTTATGCCCGCCCTGAGTTCCACCATGACCGAGGGTAAAATCGTTTCTTGGCAAAAATCCCCTGGCGATAAAATTGAAAAGGGCGAAACGGTTTTAATCGTGGAGTCTGATAAGGCGGATATGGATGTGGAATCTTTCTATGAAGGGTATCTAGCCACAATTATTACTCCGGCCGGAGAAGCCGCCCCCGTTGGTAATACCATTGCCTTAATCGCAGAAACTCAAGGGGAAATTGAACAGGCTAAACAAAAAGCCACCTCGGTTGCAACTGCTACTCCAACGGCCGTTGCTCAACCCGTTGCAGCCAGTCCCGTGGCGGCGACGACTGTTTTGGCAGCATCCCCGAAAACCTCTGGAAATGGCCGAATTATCGCCTCTCCCCGCGCCCGCAAATTAGCCAAAGAACTGAATTTAGATTTAGCGATATTAACCGGAACTGGCCCTCACGGTCGCATCGTTGCAGAAGACGTGGAAACAGCTTCTGGACGTCCTGTGACTACCCAGACTCAACCAGTTAGTAAAGCCGTGACGACCGTTCCAGCCCCGACCCCGGTGGCGGCTCCGTTGGGTCAAGTTGCCCCGATGAACACCCTACAAAACGCCGTGGTCAGAAATATGATGGCGAGTTTGTCTGTTCCTGTGTTCCGGGTGGGATATACAATTACAACAGATGCTTTGGATCAGCTTTATAAACAACTGAAATCCAAAGGTGTAACCATGACCGCGCTATTAGCAAAAGCGGTGGCGGTGACGTTACAAAAACATCCGATTTTGAATGCCAGTTATGTGGAAAATGGAATTCAATATCGGGCGGGAATTAATATTGCGATCGCCGTGGCAATGCCCGGTGGCGGTTTAATTACTCCGGTATTACAAAATGCCGATCAAATTGATATTTATTCCCTATCTCGGACTTGGAAAGATTTAGTTGAAAGGTCTAGGGTTAAACAGTTAAAACCGGATGAATATAGTAGTGGAACTTTCAGCCTATCGAATTTAGGAATGTTTGGGGTCGATAAGTTTGATGCGATTTTACCTCCGGGTCAAGGTTCGATTTTAGCCATCGGTGCGTCCCAAGCTCAATTAGTGGTTTCTGCCGATGGTTCTATGGCGGTTAAACGCCAAATGCAAGTTAATATTACTTGTGATCATCGGATTATTTATGGGGCGGATGCGGCTACTTTCTTACAAAATTTAGCTAAATTGATTGAAACGAATGTTCAATCTTTGACGATGTAAATTTGTTGTTGTGCTTTAGCCCCTAAATATTTGGGCTTCAGCCCAACAACGAAGATTAACAAAAACACTTAATTATTAATTACATTATGAAAGCAGTTGTCATGACAGAAGTTGGAGAACCAAATGTTTTACAACTTCAAGAATTACCCGATCCTAAAATTAAATCTGATACTGAAATTTTAGTCCGTTTAAATGCTGCGGGAATTAATCCTATTGATACAAAATTACGCAGTCGAGGCACATTTTATCCTGATCAAATGCCCGCTATTTTAGGTTGTGATGGGGCGGGAATTGTGGAAGCGGTGGGTTCAGAGGTGAAAAAATTTCAAGTTGGGGATGCGGTTTATTTTTGTCATGGTGGTTTGGGTGCAGAAGCTGGAAATTATGCGGAATTGACCATTATTGATGAAAAATTTGCTAGTTTGAAACCCCAAAGTTTGAGTTTTGTGGAAGCGGCGGCGGCTCCATTAGTATTAATTACAGCTTGGGAAGCGTTGTATGATCGAGGAAGATTACAACCAGGACAAAAGGTGTTAATTCATGGAGGTGCGGGGGGCGTTGGTCATGTAGCAATTCAGTTAGCTTTATTACAAGGAGCAGAAGTTGCTACAACTGTTAGTTCCGAGGATGCTGCTGCTTTGGTGCGGGAGTTAGGGACAGATTTGGTAATTAATTATAAAGAAACAAATTTTGTCGAGAAAGTGTTAGAATGGACGGGAGGAGAAGGAGTTGATTTAGCCTTTGATACCGTTGGTAAAGAAGTTTTTTATCAAACAGTTTTAGCCGTAAAAAATTATGGGGATTTGGTTAGTATTTTAGAACCAGACCCGAAATTAGGAACCTTGAAAGATGCTCGGTTGAAGAATTTAAGGATTAGTTTAGAGTTAATGTTAACACCAATGTTACAAGGTCGGATTAGTGATCAATTGGATCAAACTAAAATTCTGCAACAATGCTCTCGGTTAATAGATGAAGGGAAATTAAAAATATTGGTAAATCAAACTTTTCCCTTAGCAGAAGCTGCCGTTGCTCACCAAGTATTAGAAGTTGGAGGAATGATCGGTAAATTAGTGTTGAAAATAATATAGCAGGCAACAGGCAACAGGCAACAGGCAACACAGGTGAAGTTTTTTCCTTTGGTGTTGCCTTTTGCCTGCTATTATAAAAAACCTGATTTCTGAATCAGAAACCAGGTTGGGTATGAACAAAAAAACTAAAACTAAGCCAGGTTAAAATTATTTGATGGAAACTTTAGCACCAACTTCTTCGAGTTTTTTCTTCATATCTTCAGCGCCTTGTTTAGGAAGAGCTTGTTTAACCGCTTTGGGTGCTGCTTCCACTAAATCTTTGGCTTCTTTCAGACCTAAACCAGTCAGTTCGCGCACCACTTTCAGAACTGCAATTTTCTTATCAGCAGGGAATTCTTCCAGGATGACATCAAATTCAGTTTTTTCTTCAACTTCTTCCACAGGAGCCGCCGCACCAGGAGCAACCATAGCAACACCCACAGGAGCCGCCGCACTCACACCAAAAGCTTCTTCAATTTGTTTGACTAATTCAGACGCTTCTAACAGCGTTAAAGACTTGAGTTGTTCGAGAATTTGATCAGTAGTTGCAGACATTTTTTAAACTCCTAGACAATGTAACAGTTTGTATTTGAGACTCGTTGCCAAAGCCAGATAAAAACTAAGCAGCTTCGTCATTTGAGCCATCTTGATCTTTTTCGACATAAGCATTGAGAGCCCGTGCCAAAGACCCTGGAACCTCGTTGATCCCAACGGCTAGTTTGGTCGCCACACCATTGATAGCGCCAGCAATTTGAGCCATAAGCTGCTCTTTGGAAGGTAAATCTCCTAATGCTTTAACGTCACTTTCACTCAGCAGTCGCCCTTCCATGACACCGCCGCGAACTTCCGATTTCTTAGAAGCTTTTTGGAAGGCTTGGTAAGCTTTAATCGCGCTGCCAAAGTCTTCTTTAATTAATAAAAAAGCATTAGAACCCTTGAGCAACTCATTCAAAGGCTGCCAGTTGCTTTGACCTTCGATAGCAATTCGCATTAAGGTGTTTTTTGTCACCTTGCAAACACTACCTGAAGGGCGCAACTGTTGCCGTAAATTGGTGATTTCCGCAACGGATAAGCCGCTGTAGTCAATCACAATCGCCAGTTGCGAATCTTTAAGGGTTTCCTTAAGTTCGGCAACAATTTCTTGTTTATTTTCTAGGGTTCTTCCCATTCTTGTTGAACCTCCTTGTAGCATTGCAGTCCATTTTCATCCCCTCAAGGTGATGTCATGACCCACAATGGTTGACTCCTGACCCGATTAAACCGCAGGGATTTCGCCATAAAAAACCTCGGTTTTTTCACCGAGGTCAAAACTTAAAACTTCAACATAAATCATTCACACAGACAGATTAATTAGGTCTGTAACCTGATTGTTTAGCTTTAAACTTATTGAACCTCGGCAGGAAATTAAGCGTTTCGCCCCTGCTGTCTGCGGTGAGTTAGTCGTTTATTGGTTTAAATACGCAGTCTTTGATCATTGCATATTTTATTGGATTTGTCAACCCCCAATCACGACTAGATCACCAGGTAAATCAGAACACCCTAGGCAAATTAATCCTAAAGGGTGACTGAAATCCCCAGATTAAACTAGGTCTGCAATTTTCAGTTCTCGCAGCCCCGTAATATCCACTTCAATCGACGGCCCCATAGTTGCCGAAATAAACACACTGCGCCAGTAACGACCTTTAGCCCCAGAAGGACGGTTGCGGTCAATACACTCTTGCAGGGTGGATAGGTTCACCAACAAATCCGTTGCCGAGAATCCAGTTTTCCCAAACATAACGTGAACGATCCCCGTGCGATCAGCCCGGAATTCTAACTTCCCAGCTTTGAATTCGGCGATCGCCTGTGCCACATCCGTCGTCACCGTTCCCCCTTTGGGAGAAGGCATTAAGCCCTTCGGCCCCAACAAACGTCCCAATTTAGCCACTTGAGGCATCATATCCGGTGTGGCAATCAAACAATCAAAATCCAGCATTCCCTTCTGGATATCATTAATCAACTCTTCAGATCCAACAAGATCAGCCCCGGCTGCTTGAGCTTCGGCAACTTTCTCCCCCTTCGTCAATACCGCCACCCGGATCACCTGACCCGTGCCTTTGGGTAAGCTCACCGTTGTCCGCAGTTGTTGGTCAGTATATTTGGGGTCAATACCTAAACGAATATGGGCTTCGGCTGATTCAGGAAACTTAGCTGTAGCGGTTTCCTTCAACAGATTAATCGCCTCTAAAGGTTCGTAAGGTCTTTCTTCAACCTTTTTTCTGAGTTCTCGTAATCGACGGGATTCTTTTCTTGCCATTCTATTCTATATCTCCTGGGGTGGTAACGAAGATGTACTTCTCCCCCAATAAAGGGTTAACTGAAATTGCCTAAAATTTTTAGGAATTCATTAATTTATCGCCATTGAAGTTCCTAATTGAGACCGTCAACAGTTTAGATAGTTATCGGTCACAAACAGGATCAACCAACAACTGTTATACCCATATTGCGGGCGGTTCCAGCCACAATTTTCATGGCTGCTTCCACATCATTTGCATTCAAGTCGGGCATTTTGGTTTCGGCAATCTCTCGTAACTGAGCTTGCGTAATTTGGCCGACTTTCTTGCGGTTCGGTTCCCCTGAACCCCGTTCAACTCCAGCAGCTTTGCGAATTAACACCGAAGCCGGAGGAGTTTTGAGAACAAAGGTGAAACTCCGATCTTCAAAAACCGAAATTTCTACCGGAACTACAAGACCTACTTTATCTGCGGTTCTGGCGTTATACTCTTTGCAAAACGCCATAATATTCACCCCATGTTGACCCAAGGCTGGGCCGATAGGGGGTGCCGGGTTGGCTTTGCCCGCAGTAATTGCCAACTTAATAACTGCTACAACTTTCTTTGCCATTCCTTAGCCTTGTTTTTCAACCTGATTAAACTCTAATTCCACTGGGGTATCCCGTCCAAAAATCGAAAGTAGAGCCTTAAGCTTACTCCGCTCTGGACTGACTTCAATCACACCCCCTTCAAAGTCTTTAAATGGCCCTGAAAGCACAATGATATGATCCCCAATCGCCATTGCTGCCTTGACAATCGGTTCCTGTTGTTGCGCTTGTCTGAAGATTCGTTCCACTTCAGCATTGCTCAAAGGTAGAGGTTTAACGTGACCTCGACCCCGACCGGAATGCCGTTTTTGTTCCGCCCCAACGAAGTTGATAACGTGCGGCGTGTTCTTGACCACCTGCCAAGCTTCATCGTCAATTTCCCAGCGATTGAGTTCGTTATTCCATTTCAGTCTCATCTGGATGAGAACATAACCTGGAAACACTTTCTCCTCACCATGTTGACGACTGCCATCTTTCCGCAGTTTAATCATTGGGGTGTGGGGAATTTCCACCTTCAAAATTCGTTCCGCCACATCCAGGGTTTGTACCCGTTGTTCCAGGTTCGCTTTGACTCGTTTTTCACAGCCAGAAGCCACCTGAACAGCATACCAACGACGCTCTCCAGGTGAAAACTCCTGGGAATGCTCGTCTGTATCTGCCATTTGGTCTGAATGTTGTGATTCGTCCGATGTAAAAGTCATCCGAAGATTTGCCCCGACGCCCAACGAAGGAAGTTGTCTGCTAAATAGATCAAGGTAGCCGAGAGAGTGATCATCAACAATACCCCCGCCGACTCACTCAGTAGTTGCTGTCGGCCGGGCCAGACCACTTTGTCTAGTTCCTCTTTTGTTTCTTTGAGGAACGTAGAAGCGTTAAAGCCAGAAGTCGTTCCTTCTATTGCAACTTCTTCTTTCTTGTTGACCACCATGAACTCCCCTTGCGATCTTACGGTATCTGAATCTTGATCTTAGCTGAAAGAGGGTAACACATCCGCCCAAACTTCTTAAACTATCACACTGAATCCCTCAACGCAATGTTCCTTAATGTTGCTTTTCGGAACAATGCCCAGACGAAAGTAATCTTGCGTCTGGGCATTAGAGGTATCCAGCGCGCCCTGGAGGACTTGAACCCCCGACATCAGGTTTTGGAGACCTGCGTTCTACCAACTGAACTAAGAGCGCATAGCGGAGTGGCTGATCTTCTACCTTATTTAGCTTAACACAACTTACAGATTTTAGTTAAACTTTTTTTCCGATTATCACCAGGGGAATCATGGAATCTCTGGTATTGCCCAAGTTACAGACTCCGATCAAACCGTTGTTTAACCCGAGTAGCCTTACCAATCCGATCGCGTAGATAGTAAAGTTTGGCCCGACGGACTTTACCGCGACGCAGAACTTTAATACTAGCAATTCTAGGAGAATGGATTAAGAAAACTCTCTCAACACCAACTCCTTGAAAAATCTTCCGCACGGTGATCGTGGCGTTAATCCCGCCATGACGTTTAGCAATCACAACCCCTTCATAGGGCTGAATCCGTTCTTTACCGCCTTCTTGAATTTTCACCCCGACTTTGATCGTATCACCGACAAAAATATCGGGAAGATCGGGTTTATTTAGTTGCTGTCGGAGGCTTTCGATTTCTGCCGTTTCAATATAACGGATGATTTCTCCCGCTTTCATGATAATTTTCCAAAACTGACAAGATCCTATTATATATCGAAATGGATTGTAAAATCCATACCATTCACCTTGATTCGCAAAGATGTTAGACCAATCAATTGAATTCATCGTCCAAATCGCTTTGCTGTGCGGGTTAGCCTTCTATGTTGCCTGTAATCTAGGGGCTAATGATGTGGCAAATTCGATGGGGACGTCGGTGGGTTCCAAGGCGTTGACCATGAAACAAGCTATCATCGTCGCCGGAATTTTAGAATTTACCGGGGCGGTATTTTTTGGAGAGCGAGTCTCTAAAACCTTAGCGACCGGGGTCGTTAATCCTGAAGTTTTTATCTCAACACCTGAAGTCTTTGTGATCGGGATGGTATCGGTATTAATTTCCGCCGGATTATGGTTACAAATTGCCACCCGTCAAGGGTTACCCGTGTCTTCTTCCCATGCGGTGGTGGGGGCGATCGCCGGATTTAGTTACATTGCTGCTGGATTTAAAGCGGTAAACTGGCAAACTATCGGTTTAATTTCCCTAACTTGGTTAATCACGCCTCTGATCAGTGGCTTAATTGCAGCGTTATTCTACAAACTGATTAAATATTGGATTTTAGACCAACCCGATCCCGAACGTCAAATCCAAGAATGGATTCCTTGGTTGAGTAGTTTTGTGATCGGAATTTTTGGGGTGATCGTATTCCCGATTTTGAGTTCGCCGTTGCAGAATATTTTAAACCAATGGGGTTGGACGTTGCCTGTTCATGATATTGCTTTAGCCCTGGGCGGAATCGCTGTGGTGAGTTTAACCCGATTCAGTTGGGGACAATTAGATCAACAGCAAAGCCATTCTATTTCTAATCCGTATCCTGAAAAATTCCCCGGGATCGAAAAACAACTGGCTAAATTTCAGGTAATTAGCGCCTGTTTTGTCGCCTTTGCTCACGGGTCAAATGACGTGGGAAATACCGTCGCCCCCTTAGCTGCGATTTTAGCCGTAATTAAAACGGGTTCAGTTCCCTTAGATAATATTGAAATTCCAATTTGGATTTTAGTCTTAGGGGGGAGTGGGATTGTCACCGGATTAGCTATCTGGGGCAAAAACGTAATTAAAACAGTAGGAGAAAATATTATTTCCCTGCTTCCGAGTCAAGGTTTTTGTGCAGAATTGGCTACAGCCACAACAGTATTATTAGCATCTCGTTTAGGATTGCCCGTTTCTACTTCCCATGCGTTGGTTGGGGGTGTGGTAGGAATTGGACTGGTACAGGGGGGAAAAGAAGTGCGCTTGGATACCGTCCGTTCTATTGCCTTAGCCTGGGTGATTACTGTTCCCAGTGCAGCTATGATTAGTGGGGTTTTGTTTAAAATTATCAACTGGTTTTGAGCCGTTGTGATTTTAATTAGCTTAATGAATGATTAGAGAATAAGCTATTGTTTAGTTTAGATTTTTGGGGATAACTTTCCCCTCGGTTTGCCATTTTTCCCGTTGTGCCTTTATCGGTTGAGACTAGCAGAAACCCGGTATGCAGCGTTGGTATGAGTGGCGTCATAGCTGAATTAGCAGATCAATAAGAGGTTAATCACGAATGGGGACACAAGACAATCAACTGCCACTACCTTTGGATCATGAGAAAACTAGCTCTGGAGAAAGCAGACCGGCAGAGGTAATCCTAAGTTCGGTGATACAGGAGTTGGAAACCTTCCATCACCAAATTAAGGACGGATATCTGTTGGATATCAAACAACTCCAAGAGGATAAAGTTCGCTTAATTCAGGATATTGAAAGTCTGCAAACGGAATATCGACAACTGCAATCCCAGCAGTTTCAAATATTGTCCGATCGCGTTCCTCCCAATCCAGCTTGGCTCAAACAACTGACTCAACTGGTTGCGCGTAATGTAGAACAATCTTTGATTGCACGGATTAATCAAATTAAAGCAGCCAGTGATCCGCCTTTATTGCGGCCGGGTGCAAGTGGACTAATTCCCTTGTCCGATCTTGGTGAAGAAAACTTAAATAATCGAGAGTTAGAAGCGGTTTTAGAAACCAGCCTGAACCAAACCTTTCAAGGCTTACAGCAAGAGTTAGGTCAATATCAAAGTGACCTATCTCGACGGTTGAACAATATGCAAACCTTGGAACAACAGGTTGAAGCCTTGTTGGAAACCATTGTTAATCGTTTGCAAGAACAGGTTGGACAACCAGCGCTGCGAGGGGATAGTTCCCGTCTGGAACTGCCAAGTGGACGTCCTGACACACTTCCCCCGCCTAATGCGGCACTGACAAATCGGCCCGAACCCGTTGCTTCTAAGCCTAAGCCGACTTCTCCGGTACAGTTGGGTCTATTTTTGGCGTTACTTTCGGCCGTATCGCTATCGTTGTTCAATGTCTGTTTAAAGATTATTCTCAAGGGGCCACAACCCCGGGAAATCTTCGGTATATTTTCCTTAGAAGGAATTATTTCTCCGGGGATCGGAAATTCTTTATTAATCTTGTTACTCCGCATGATTGTGGTGATGGGACTAATGCCGATTGTGGCATCGTTCCTATATCCTCCGGTGTGGAGTGATCTCCGACGTTTTCTTCAGTCCGGTGATCGTCGCTTAATGTTGACGGTAATTGGGAGTGGATTTTTCTTGTTTTTATCTCAAGTAGCTATTTATGTGGCTATTGGTGAGATTCCCACCGGAATTGCGATTACGATTTTCTTTATCTATCCGATTGTAACGGTAATCGCCTCTTGGGGTTTATTTGGAGATCGACCGACCATAATTCGGGTGCTGGCTATGATTACGATTCTGGCCGGGGGGATTCTCTGTTTACCCGCCCGAAATCCAAATATCGCTATGGGAAATGTACAGGTGGGGGTTTTGGCTGCAATTCTTGCAGGTGTGACTTTTGCTGGTTATGTGTTGCTAACTCAAGTGGCGGCGGGAAAACTCCATCCTATCCCCTTTAGTTTGGTTAACTTTGGCTCAATTTTTGTCTTTTCTTCGGTGAGTTTAATGCTATTACCTGATAATTTGGGGATTGATATTCAACCCGGGGTTTGGAGTGGGTTGATGATTGGGGGTGTTGTTTTAGGTGTCCTCACGCTATCGAGTTATTTGTTAAACAATTTCGCTATTCGCTCGGCGGGAGCTTCCCTAGCCTCGATTATCGGGACTACAGGGCCAGCGTTAACGGCGTTGTTTGCTTTCTGGATTATTGGTGAGACGATTAAGCAACAACAAGTCTATGGGATGGCTTTGGTGATTTTGGGTGTGGGGGCTATGAGTATTGAACGTATGATCGGCTCAAAACCCAAGACTAGCTAAGGTCGGAGGTAGGGGGAGCAGGGGGGGCAGGGGGAGCAGGGGGAGCAGGGGAAGTAGGGGGGCAGGGGAAGTAGGGGGGCAGGGGAAGTAGGGGAGCAGGGGAGCAGGGGAGGCAGGGGGAGCAGGGGAGGTAAACTCTTGCTATTGCCCATTACCCATTCGTAATTCGTAATTCGTAAT
>JFJP01012222.1_pt1 | contig 25586 bp, 18 predicted proteins | sample 431651 | NCBI WGS metagenome assembly JFJP01 (sample SAMN02602958, study PRJNA72255) | Microbial mat metagenome, whole genome shotgun sequencing project. | biome: fresh water; feature: sink hole; material: water; isolation source: purple microbial (photo- and chemosynthetic) mats found in...
TCTTTTTGAGCGATGCGTAACGGGATGTCAGATGGAACCACCAGGGTGAGGCTTTGACCTGTCTGCCCGCCCGGCGGATGACCCTGCGCAGGCCGTCTGCATCGCTGAAAGGCTCGAGCAGCAGGAGCGATCTGCCCACCTCGAATGCCGCGTGCGCATCCGAACCGACTGTGCCGGGGATGTCATGTTTTTGTGCAAATTCCTGCGCCCGGCGGTTGAAGTGCGCGAACATGCAGCGGGAATTGAAGACCTCGATCGCATCCACCAGCGGTACGATCTCAAGCAGGTCCTGTTCCTGCCAGCCGCCCTCACGCATTGTGTCAAATGGATGGGAAACGCTGATGAATGCCCCCTGTTCCTTCAGCCGTGCAATGGTCTCCCGCGGAGTCAATCCGGCGGGGATCTCCTCCTGTACGAAGGCGGCCAGGATCTCGCCCCGCGTGGTCATGATCTCTTCCCCAATGATGATCAGTTCGGGAGCGAGCGCCTGCGCCTCGCGCGCCCCCGCAATGGAGTTGTGGTCGGTGATCACCACCCGTCCGATCCCCTTGCGGCGCGCGGCGGTGATCAGGTCGGCGGGCGGGGTGAGCGAGTCTTTCGAGGCGCGGGTGTGACAGTGGAATTCAAGGCTGGGCATGGGTCTCAATGGAAGATCAGATCAGGATGGGACCGTTCCCGCGTAAATGCGCTGGACGAGTCAACAGCCAGACGACCCAATCGGCAACATGAGCCGCGGTCAACGCCGGCTTGCCTTCCGAATCCAGTCCGCTGGTGACGGTTACGCCCGGGTACAGGGTGTGGGTCCGAATGCCATACTCGGCATTCTCCACTTTGATCAACTCCATCAGCGTCTGCAGGGCATGCATCGCCACCCCAAATGCGCCGTCCTGCGGATAAATGCCTAGGGCTGAATCAGAACCGAGCGCCATGATCTCGCCGTGCTGTTGGGCGCGGAAGACCGGCAGGACCGAGCGCGCCATCAAAAAGGGTTCGTGCAGGTTGGCTGCCAGCACGCGTTCCCAGGTCTTGACACTGTGCTGATGGATCTGCCCGCCAGCCCAAAAGGGTGACGCCATGATCAGGATATCGAGCCGCCCAAAGGCGGTACGCACCTGCTCCACCAGCGACTCGGCGGCTTCAAGGCTGTCAAGTTCAGAGACGATGGTCAGGCAGCTTCCCCCCAGTGCTGTAATTTTTTCAGCAGCCAGTTCCAGCAGGTCGGCTTGTCTGCCGCACAGGCAGATCTGCACGCCTTCACGCGCCAGTGCCAGCGCCGCGGCTCCAGCCGCATCGGTGCTGCCGCCGGTGATGATGGCCGCCATGCCGTGCAGGTCCTGTTTATCCATATTCATTTAAGCCTCGTAAACAACCCTGCCGTCCGCCATCGTCAACGTGGGCCTCAGATCGGCGATCTCGGCTGGGGGCATCTCGAACAGGTCTTTTGGCAGCAGCACCAGGTCCGCGAGATAGCCCGCCTTGATCTGCCCCTTCTGCTGTTCCTGAAACTCGGCGTAGGCGGCGTCGCGCGTGTATGCGATCAGGGTCTCGGTCAGTGATTGAGCCTGGTGTGGCATTCCCTCGACCCACGGCTGGCGGGTGACTGCATTGGCAATGCCCCGCAGTGGATTCTGGGTGACGACCGGCCAATCAGAACCAAACACCAACATCGCGCCCGCTTCCCGCAGGGTCTGCCATGCAAAACTGAACGGCCAGCGTTCCGGTCCCACGCGTTGGGGCCATATGTCATTTTCATCCACCTGCATTGGGGAGTGGAGCGGCTGCATTGAAGCCAGCACGCCCAATTGCTTGAAGCGCGGCAGGTCAGCCGGGTGGATCAATTCGATGTGTTCCACGCGGTGGCGCGCATCCCGTTTCCCGTTCAAAGCTTGCGCCTGTTGATAGGCATCCAGCACCCGCCGCACGCCCATATCGCCCACGGAGTGCGTGTAGATTTGCATGCCGAGCCGGTCCGCTTCTGCGACCAGTTGGTTGAACTGTTCGATCTCGTAATTGGCTGCCCCGCAGGTGGCGGGGTCATCTGCATACGGGTCAACCAGCAGTCCGGTAAAGCCTTCGATCACGCCATCAATGAAGAACTTCACACTTCCGGCGCGCAGCATCTCCCCGTTATAGGTCTGCTTCAGCGCCAGCGCTTCTTTTTCGATGGCTGTCAGGGGGGTCTCAGGCGAGACACTGTAAGGCAGATAAATGCGGCAGGTCAGCTGCCCCAGGTCTTCGAACGCCGCATAGATGGAGGCCTGCTTTTCGTTGCCGTCCATGTTGTGGACACTGGTCACGCCCAGTGAGGCGGTCAGGCGCAGGGCTTTTTGCAGCAGTGCGCGTTTGCGCGCATCATCGGGCTTGGGCACCATATCGCTGACAGGTTGATACGCGCCAGGCTCACGCAGTTCACCGGTGGATTCACCGTGTTCGTCCAGCACGTTCTCGCTGTTGGGACGGCGCTCTCCGCCGTTGAAGATCCCCGCCATTTTCAGCGCGAGGGTGTTCGCCCAGGATGTATGTCCGTCAAAGGCGTTGATATAGATCGGGCGGTCGGCCACCAGCGCATCCAGGTGCTGACGGGTCAGGGGGCTGTTGCCCGGACCCATGTTGTAGCGCAGACCACTGCCAGGCAGCCACGGGTCGTCGGGATGTTCGGCGGCATACGCCAGGAGTATGCTGGACAGGTCCGCGTAGTTGTTGGCCGGCTCGAACTGCATCCCATCCAGGTTGAGCGCGCCGTACATCATGTGGAAGTGACTGTCAATGAAGCCGGGCATCAGCGTGCCGCCGCCCGCATCAATGACGCGGGTGGTCTTCTCCTTGAAGGACAGGCTGTCCGCGCGGCTGCCGGCGAACACGATCCGGTTATTCCTCACGGCCACGGCTTCACAAAATGGATGCGCGGCATCAGCCGTGAAAACACGGGCATTTTCAAACAGGAAATGGGCAGGTTGCTGCATGGGGCTTTCCTTATGCGGATGGTTATTTTTTATGGGTCAGTACGGTGGTCCCGGCAACTGCATCGCTGACCGCATCACCGATCAGGTTGATGGATAGCACAGCGAGAAAAATTCCCACCCCCGGAAAGACGGTCAGCCACCAGGCCTGGCGCACAAACTTCATGCCCGCGTTGAGCATCGCGCCCCATTCAGGCGTGGGAGGCTCTGCGCCCAGGCCTAAAAAGTTGAGCGCCGCGCCCGCCAGGATGGAGGAACCCAGCCCGAGGGTGATCAGCACCAACAGGGTGCGCATGGAATTGGGCAGAATATGTTTAACCAAAATTCTTGCATCTGAACTGCCGAGGGAACGCGCCGCTTCTATATAGGTCATCTCGCGCAGAGCCAGGACACTGCTGCGGGTCAGGCGCATAAAGGAAGGGACGAACGCGATACCGATGGCAAGCATGGCATTGGTGATACCCGGACCGAGGATGGCAATGATCGCCAGCGCCAGCAGGATGTCGGGGAAGGCCATCAGCACATCGGTGAACCAGGAGAGCAGTGAGTCCAGCCAGCCGCCGAAGTAGCCCGAGATCAACCCCAGTGTGATGCCGATCAGCGCGCCCACGGTGATGCCGACCAGTCCCACGCGCAGTGAGAGCCGTCCGCCGTACAGGAAGCGCGCAAAGTTATCACGCCCGATGCCGTCCGTGCCCATGGGGTATTCCAGGCTGGGCGATTTCAAGGCAAGTGCGGGGGCGGTTTTGTTGGGGTCTTTACTGGTGAACAACGGCGCGGCGTAGGAGGCGATCACCAGCACCAGCAGCACGATACTGCCGATCTGCGCGCTGCGGTTGCGGAAGATGCGTTTGATCAGGCGGGCGCCCGGTGAGTTGGCTTGAAAGGTGGGTTGTGGCAGGTTGGAGGTCATTGGAGCCGGATCTTTGGGTTCAGCCAGACATAGGTGATATCGGTTAAGGTGTTGATCAGGACATAGATGGCGGCAGTGACCAGCACCACGCCCTGCACCATCGGATAATCGCGGCTGAAGATGGATTGTACCGCCAAACGTCCGATGCCCTGGCGCGCGAACATGGTTTCGACGATGGTCGCGCCGCCCAGCAGGTACGCCATCTGCAAGCCGACAAAGGTCACGACCGGGATCATGGCATTGCGCAGGGCATGTTTGAAGATGACCAGCCTTTGCGGCAGTCCCTTGGCACGGGCGGTGACAATGTATTCCTTATTCAGCACATCGAGCATGCTGGCGCGCACCATGCGGGCAGCCACTGCGGCTTCGGGCAGTCCCAGGGTCAGGGCGGGCAGGAAGAGTTGGGCAGGGCTCGAGCCGTTCGATATACTGGGGAACATTCCAAGCCTGACAGAGAAGAACAGGATCAGCAGCAGGCCCATCCAAAAAGTTGGAATGGAAAGTCCGCTGACCGATAACCCCATTACGAACGTATCAAACCAGGTGCCGTGGTTGAGCGCGGCGATCAATCCCAATATTCCCCCGATGCTTAATGCCAGGACCAGCGCCGAGATCGCCAGGGCGAAGGTGCTTGGCATCTGGTCAGCGATCGACTTGGAAACCGACTGGTTGTTGCGGATCGAAACTCCCAGGTCGCCGCGCAGTGCCTTGCCCAGGTATCGTCCATATTGCACATACAGCGGGTCATTTAAGCCGAGCTGCTCACGCAGCTCGGCTACTTTTGCTTCATTCACTTTTTGGCGCCCCAGAATTGCCATGGTCACGTCACCCGGTACAAGATGGATGACAGAGAACACCAGGATCGAGACGCCGAAAAGCACCAGGATGGATGTGAAGATCCGACGGATCAGGTAATTAAGCATTCAGCCTTATTGGGCGATCGAGATATCGTACAGCCAGGGATAGCCTTCCAGGTCAAATGTAAAGCCTTCGATGGAGGGCGCGGTCAGGTAGGAGGTGTTGACAGTGAACATCGGCAGGGCGAGCGCATTTTCCATGATGATCATTTGGGCGGTCTCGTAATCCTGCTTGCGGATGGCTTCGTCGGTCTGCGTGTCGCCGTCTTCCAGCGCCGCATCGAGTTCTTCACTCACAAAGTTCGTCCAGGCGCCGCCGCCGTTGGTGTTCTCGGAATGGAACAGGTAGCGCAGCGGGGTCGGGTCGGGACGGGTCCAGTACATGTACACCAGGCTGTAATTGCCGGCCAGCAGTTCTTCATACGCGGCGCCGTCATCCATCGAGCGGTATTGCACATCGAAACCGGCGTTCGCCAGGTAGCCTGAAAGAAGTTCATTGAAGGCTTCAGACCAGGCGGGGTTATCCGGCCAGTCGACGGTCAGTTTTTCGCCGTCCTTCTCGCGCACGCCGTCGCCATCGCTGTCAACCCAGCCGGATTCTTCCAGCAGGCGTCCCGCTTCTTCGAGGTTGAATTGATAGAGATCAGCTGCTTCTTCATTATAGGCCCAGGTGGTCGGGGAGATCACGCTGTAGGCGGGCAGGCCCAGGCTTTGGAACGCGGTGGTTGCAAGTTCCTGCTGGTTGACCGCCAGGATCATTGCCCTGCGGACATTAAGGTCATCGGTCGGCGCCTTGGTGGCATTGATCATCAGGATGGCGGGAATGCCGGGCTGGGCAAAGGTTTGGATCGAGGCTGTGCCGGCGTCCACCATGGCGATCGCATCGAGCGCGGGCGGTTCACTGGCGATCAGGATCTCGCCGGTCTCGAAGGCGGTCAGACGGGTGGCGGCTTCGGGCAAAATGCGGAAGATGACCTGTTCAAGCAGGGCAGGTCCTTCATGCGCCGCAAATTCGGGTCCCCAGTTGTAATCGGGGTTGCGTTCGAGTAAGATTTGGGTCTGGGCATCCCATTGCACGAACTTGAATGGACCGGTGCCGACCGGGTTGCGTCCATACTCCAGCCCGTATTTTTCCAATGCGGCGGGGGATGAGATGCTCAACCATTGGCGCGCGGCATCGCGCAGGAACATCGGGTAGGAAGCGGCGAACTTGACTGTCACGGTGAAATCATCCACCACAACCGTCTCAATATACTCGTGATCCTGCAGCAGGGATTTGCCGCCGGATTCAAGCACTGCTTCGCTCATGATATGGTCGAAGGATGCCTTGACCGCGTCTGCCTTAAAGGCTGTGCCGTCATGGAAGGTCACGTCCTGGCGCAGGGTGAAGGTGAACTCGGAATAATCGGCGTTCGGTTCCCAGGCCGAGGCAAGCCCCGGATGGAGTGAGCCGTCGGGTGCTATGGATAGCAGTGAATCGAACAGGCTCATGGCCAGGAATTGTTCCTGCACATAAACGCCATCACCGGGATCCAGTGTTTCCGGTTCAATTGCAACGCCGAGGGTCAGGATGCCGCCGGATGCGGCGGGCGCTTCAGTGGCTGCAACAGCCGCTTCGGTTGCTTCAACAGCGGTGGTATCTGTTGTTGCAGCCTGGGTGGCGGGTGCGGTTCCTCCACATGCGGTTAATAATGATCCGATCATAATCACCGCAGACAGACCCTTGAATAAGGTTTTGTTCATTTTTTCTCTCCTTGATTGGCTAGGGAAATCATTTCAATATTTCCCATTTGAGCCGAAATTTTATCATGAATTGATGGTTGCATATTTTTCTGGTAAGGTTTGTCCGGTTATGCGCCAGACTTGAATGATAAACGGGTGCCATGGCTTGAAGTGCAGGAATGTTTGTCGGATCTTTTTTGTATCCTGTGTTTATCCGATTAAAACAAAAAAGGCATAAAATGCCTTTTTGATTTGGTTGATATTTTTTGGACTGCCGGCAGGTGATTAATATAAATTGATCAACCCCTGCTGGCGGCGGGTCAAACTGATGTATTGCTTGATCATATCCTCGGGGTGCGGTCTGGCTCCCAGTACCACCAGATAGCCGGGTGCCCAAAAATCATTGGACAGGTTTGCCCTGCGAATACGCCCAAAACTGGAAAGGATCATCCGCGATGTTTCGTTGCGGATCTGGAGCATAAAGTGCGCCGGGGCGGTGGAGGGGGGAACCATGATCGCCCATTGGAGATAATCTGGATTGACGGTTGTAAATTCCAGGCGCCAGCCATATGAGATGCACACCTGCTGCAGCCAGCCGGGTAACAGATCAGCCAGGTCGCCTTTTAACTGATGGGAAGGGAAGCGGGGGAGCAGCAGGCAGGTGTAACTTAAATTATACAGGTCGTGATCGACAGACTCGAGCAGAATGTCCTGGTTGGACTCTGGCACCTCTACTTCATCTGTGTCGAGAAAAGTGAATGTTGGCTGTGATGTAGTGGTTTCTTGAGAAGACGAATTCATATCGATCCCTTTTTTTGAATTTTGACTCGCGACATTATACACTAAGGTGTGCAGTTTTGTGAAACTTTTAACCATTGCAGTTTCTTACCTTACAAATTTGTTAATGGCTGTGTGGATATTTTATTGACAATTCGTTGAATCTCATTGGAGAAAATTTATTCGCTGATTAATGATTCAGGGCGGGAAAGTGCTACAATATTTTAAGCATGGGTATGGAGTTGTGAACCGGGATGCAACCTTTTGAAGCTTCCCAAGACCGTTGGAACGCCGCTTTAAAAAATATTATCGCAAGAGTACCGTGACCGCATTGAAAGGATCCTTGTGAGCATGAAAAGATTAACCTTTTTTTCCAAGTTGATTTTATTCCTGACGTCCTATCTTCCGCTGGGGATCATTTGTCTGATCATCGATTTTGAGTCGACCAGCCCGCTGTTCTTTGCGCATGGATATTATTCGCTGGGCCTGCTGTTCCTGATGGTGCTGTGTCCCATCCTGCTTTTTGGCATGATCCGTTACTTTCTAAAAAGAACCTCCGGCTGGGAAAAAATGAAGATCGAGGCCGGCTCTGTGGAAAGCATGGACAGGGATATCCTGGCTTATATTTTTTCATACAGTCTGCCGTTCCTGGGTTTCCCGGAGGAACGGCGCATTTTTATTGCGGTGTTCATGCTTTTCATTATTGGCATACTTTACACCCGCAGTGACATGATCGGCATCAATCCTTTGCTGGCGGTCTTTGGCTATCACATCGTAAAGACCAGGTGGAAAAAAGAGGATGACGGCCGGGCGACCCGCGCCATATTGATCAGCAAATGCGACCATTATCAGATCGAACAGTCGGGGATGGTGGATGTGATCCAGATATTCAATGAACTGCATATCGTCAAAGGAGGCTGAGATGATCGACTTGAAAGAGATCAAAGAGATCGCAGAAAACACATTTCTGGATGACGCCAGTGTCAACTTGTACCTGTTGGAGAATAACAAAACAAAGCCGGATCCGTTGTTGATCCATGAATTGAATATCAACGCGGAGATCGCCAAACAGACCCGGCTGCTCGCGAAGGAATATATCCAGAGCATCATCAAACAGGCTGGCTCGCTTGATTCGATCCCCGACTATGACCCTGACGATGAGCAGCCACTCTTTAAAGTCGACAGCGGCAAAGTCAAAATGTTCGCTGATCTTTATGCTCATATCATGGGGTTGAAGATGCGACTGCCCTATAAAAGGAAAACAGTGCAGGAGGATAAATTAACCGCCTGGATCTTTCGGTTTGAGTCCGTGGTAAATAAGAAGATCGAGCAGATGCTTTTTATCCAGCGTTTTCAACCCGCAAAAATGCTGGGGTCAAAGGGGGTGACCATCTTCGAATCCGGTGAGGCGTTTAAACTTCTGGGAAGGAATATCCTGCACTTTAATCTGGGCATGGACCTGATGTTCTTCAGAAATACTTTTGTGGTCACCCGCACCTCCTCCTTTGAGTATATTTTTGGTTTTGAAGATTATTACCGCGAGAATGCCGTGCAGCTGGTCAATGATCTGAGCGAAGCAACCGCGGTCAAACTGGACTTTAACCTGCACTTTCAGGACCTTAATAAGGTGAATGAAAAGATCTCTTCAAATTCCCGCCTGGCTCGCAGACTGGCTTCCGCCCGGGTCAATGAGTACTATACAAAGATCAGCTACAAAAAACTGGCCGCTCTGAATAAAAAGCATCATCTTCAACTTAAACTGGACCCCGCCAACAAGGCCTGGCTGATCGATGACCAGGCAGACCTGCAAGTCATGGCGCGCATTTTCAATGATGATTATGAAATGTCGCAATTAACCGACAACGAGTATACTAGCATGGGTTGAGGCGGTGTTGACCAGCGGACTGCAGACGACCAGCATCCCGCTGCAGTGCTGATTCTGTTGTTGAATAAATACCACTGGCGGTACGGTATAATTGTGAACATGCGTACAATCGTTTCACTTGACATTGGCGGAACCCAGTTGCGCGCCGCGGTTTATAAACAGGACCAGCGCGAGCCGATTGCCCAAAAACGGATCAAGACCAGGGCAAATGAACCCGATACCATTGGACGGCTGTTCCAGCTGATCAAAGATGTGATGCCGGCCGATGGGAAGGTGGCAGCCATTGGGGCTTCGTGCCCGGGGCCGGTGGACCCGCATTCGGGGGTGATCATGTTTACGCCAAACATCAAAGAATGGCGTGATTTCCCGTTCACGGCAAAATTGATGAAGAAATTCGGCGTGCCCGCCTATGTGGATAATGATGCAAACCTGGCGGGACTGGCAGAGTGGAAATTTGGCGCGGGGCGTGGTCATCACCACGTCTTGTATTTGACGGTCAGCACTGGGGTGGGCGGCGGCGTGATCATCAATGACCGTCTTTTACAGGGCAGTCAGGGTATGGCGGCTGAACTGGGTCACACCACCGTACAGGTGGATGGCGCACTGTGCGGCTGCGGACAGCGCGGGCACCTGGAGGCGTACTCGTCCGGGACCGGGATCGAGCGCTTCGTGGCAGAACAACTCAAGGCGGGGCGGGCGTCAATGCTCGACCCGTTGAAAAAGAATTCGGCGCATGATATCTCACAGGCGGCTGGACAGGGCGATGAACTATCCATTGAGGCGTACAGGATCGCGGGGAAATATTTGGGCATCGGCGTGGCGAATTTCCTGCATGTGTTAAATCCATCCATTGTGATCTTCGGCGGCGGGGTCTCGCAAAGCGGACCGTTGTTGTTCGATGCGTTTGAAGTCAGTTTGAAGGAACATGTCATCCATCCGCGCTATTTGGATGAGTTGGTGATCGCCAGGGCGGAACTGGGCGATAATTCGGGGCTGCTCGGCGCGCGCGCACTGGCTGAGTTGAAGTTGGATTCATAATGTCATTGTGAGGGCGATGTTCTTTTCCCTCACATGCTGGGGGAAATTGGTTCAACCACCGCGGCCTCACACTGACTCAAAATTAAAGGAGCAAAGCAAATATGAAGATACCCAATCTACCCGGACCAAAAGCAAAGGCAATGATCGAACGGGACAGCAAGGTGATCTCACCTTCGTACCCGCGCGGCTATCCGTTTGTGATGGATCATGGCAAAGGCAGTGAAGTGTGGGATGTGGACGGCAACCGGTTCCTTGATTTCATGGGCGGCATTGCAGTGGTTTCCACAGGCTATTCGCACCCCAAAGTGGTGAAGGCGATCCAGGAGCAGGCTGAAAAATTCATTCATATTTCGTCCGATTATTATCACGAGAACTGGATCAAACTCGCTGAAAAGTTTAACGATATCGCGCCGTTCAAAGAGGATGCGCTTTCGTTCATGACCAACTCCGGCACCGAGGCGGTCGAGACCGCCATCAAGCTGGCACGCTATCACAGCAAACGCTCGAATTTTATTGGCTTCACGGGCGCCTTCCACGGGCGCACGATGGGCGCGGTGACGTTCACGGCCAGCAAGGCCAAATATCACGGCGGCTTCTATCCGCTGATGAACGGCGTGACCCATGCGCCATTCCCAAACCCTTACCGCCCGATCCTGGAACGACGTAAAGGGGAGGATTATGGCGAGGCGGTTGTACGCTATATTGAAAATGAGATCCTCAACCAGATCCTGCCGCCCAAGGATGTGGCCGGGATCCTGGTTGAGACCATTCAAGGTGAAGGCGGATACATTGTCCCGCCTGAGGGGTTCTACCCCGCTCTGCGGAAACTGTGCGACAAGTACGATATATTGATGATCCTGGATGAAGTACAGTGCGGCATGGGTCGCACGGGCAAGTGGTGGGCCATTGAACATTTCGGTGTCGAACCCGACATGATCACGGCTGCCAAGGGCATTGCTTCAGGTATGCCGCTGGGCGCGTGCATAGCGCGCAAATCTGTGATGGATTGGGCGCCCGGTACGCATGGCAATACCTACGGCGGGAATCCCATTTCGTGCGCGGCATCGCTGGCTACCATTGACCTGATCGAAAATGGATTCTTAAAGAATGCGGCGGAAGTCGGCGCGTATGCGATGGATGCGCTGGAAGAGATCAAGTCACGCCATCCCAGCATCGGCGATGTGCGCGGCATGGGCTTGATGATCGGTGTGGAATTCGTGACCGACCGTGAGACCAAGGAACCCGACCATGAACTCACCGAGCGCGTTGTGGAACTCGGCTATGAACGCGGATTGCTGATGCTTTCCTGCGGCAAGAGCGTCATCCGCATTGCCCCTCCGCTTTCGATGAGCAAGTCTGAAATGGATGAGGGTTTGAAGATCTTTGAGGAAGCATTGACACTGGCTGAGAAGGAAGTGAAGTAGATCGATCTGGTCATTAAGAAAGCCCTCGAGGTGACTCGGGGGCTTTCTGGTTTAATAAGGAAAGTTATTCATCCACGACCTTCACCAGCACGGCGCGCACTGCGGTGCGGTAGGCATAGTCACCCGTCTTCTCATTGTATGACTTGCAGGTCAGCAGGGTCAGCCATGGCAGCTCTTCGTGCTTGAGGGTGGAAGTGACCGCATTCGGATTGACCTGTTTGTTGCTGCGCACTTCGAAGATATATTTCTGCCCGCCCAGGTGCACTATGACCTGGTCGCCATAACTTAGGGTATCCAGTTTGGAGAACGGTCCCGGCTGACCATTAGACAGGGTGGTGTGAGCGGTCAGCGCCGAGTTGCCGGCATGGGTTGGGAAGGCGGTGTTCTCCAGCCAGCCCGCTTCGGAATTGAGCCAGGTCAGGTTCCAAACTCTGGCTTGGGTGTCATACGGCACCCCAACAATTGTCAGGTTTTTCTTAAGCTTGGGGACTTCAAGTGTGATTTCGGTTTCCGTATAGGTAAATTCCTTGGGCTGCGGTGATAAGTGGGTCACGACACCTGGCGCAAAACCGGTGGCAGGCAGGACATTGGGCTGCCGCTTATCATTATCCGGTTCTGACGGGGAGCTGATTCTTACAGAATCGCGAACACCATATAAGTTGATCCCGCTTCCATCAGCCGGGTCGTACCAGCGCTCGGTCGATGAAGGGTTATAGGGTGATCTTAATTGCGGCGCAGGGGGAGAGCCGGCAGGGTCGATTTCCAGTGAGGTCCATTCAACACTCGCGATATTAACCACCGGGGAGGGTCCTATAAAGCGGGCCTGAAAGGTTACCCTGGCAGTTTCTGTGAGCCCGAAGTCTGCCCAAACCAACCTGAGGATCCTTGTACCTGGATCGTAAGTAGAGACTGGCAGTGCAGCGCTGCCCGTCACATTCACACTGCCGGTCACGAGTTCCAACCCTGCCGGGATCTGGTCGGTGACCACAACATCAAAGGCATCGGCAGAACTTGGTGCGGCGTGGGCAATGTCAATTGTGAAGGTGATGACGTCGTTCAGGGTAACGGAGGTGGGCGTCGCATTTTTATCGATGGTCATTTGTGGCTCGATGATCTCGACAATCGGCGCATTCGTGCTTAAGGCTCCATTTGTCCATGTCCAGGCTGCGTTGTTGGTGAGGTTGCCGCCATCCACATTTTGTTGGATATTCAAGACGACCACAGAGTATTTAACTTTGACCGTTTGGGAAGAGCCCGTGGTATTGGCAATATTGCCGAAATTGAAGGTGGCCACTGCTCCATTCCCTGTGATCAGTGGGTTGCTTGTGCCGCTGGTGGTGCCATCCTTTGTGCTGCATGCGCCGTCGGTAATATTCGTGCTGGTAACGCCAGTTGGAAGGTCAATGTCAATGCAATCGACAAATGCGAGACCGGTCTGGGGAGTGTCAACCAGTTGGACATTGTTCAACCCCCCTGAGGGTATGACCATGGAGACTTCATAAGTGATGACCTCTCCAATTGTAATATTGTTGCCGGTTGTATGGCTGGCATCATCGGGAGCCACGATCGCCTTTGCAAAGGAGGCGATATAACCAAAATCGACTGTCGGATCCTTGGTGGTACCGGCGGCGTAGTCCACCACGTTATTTGAACTCGCGCCGGGACTTCCCGGTGTCAGGGTGACTATGTTGCTTGAGACCGTGCCTCCGCTGGTTTTGGTGTCATCGCCGTTGTCATTGTTGTTTGCATTCGTGTTCGGGTCATCGGTATCTGCTTGGTTATACGTATCGATTGTGCTGGGGAAGCCGGTGGGCGAAACCTTAACAATATAATTCCCTGCCGGCAGACCGCTGAACAGATACAAACCACTTGCAGGGGTGACCATGCCGCCCGCAGCGTCATCCGCTGTTCCCAGGATCCCGTCCGGTCCAACAGGGATCTCGCTGGTGCCGTTGCTCGCAAATAATTTCACAATTGCGCCGGTTATTGGCAAGTCCCCGCTGTTGTTCCGGCCGTTCTGGTCAATATCCTTGAAGACCAGGTCGCCTAACAGCAATTTATAGAAACCAAAGTCAACGGTGCGGTTGCTCTGGTTGTCATCGGCTTCGCCAAACGGATTGGCGCTGGGCATATCCACATCGTCTGTCGGCTCATCGGCATTTGGTCCAAGCGTGATTGGATTGCTGATCACCGCGCCGGTGAATAGTCCGCTGCTTTGGGTCAACCCATTTTCATCACTGTCAATGTTGTCATCAGGGTCGTTTGAGGTGCTGTCGCTGATGGCGCCGCTTGCGTTGATGCTTGTTCCACTGCTCCAGTAGCCCGCCAGCGGGTCAGTCGCAGCCAGATCCCCCGCCCCCACATTTGAAAAATTATCCTTCGGGATGACCACCACATAATTACCCCGCTCCAATTGATCAAAACGGTAATACCCGCCCTGACTGGTGACCTGAGTGCCGCGCAGGACGGCCGGGCTGCCGTCGGGGTTAGCGGTATACAATTGGACCGTAACACCATCCACGCCCACTTCCGATGGACCGATTAAACCGTTATTATCCGTATCAAACCAGGCCCGGTTGCCCAGGCTGAACATGGTGCCCACCACCAGGGTATCGGTGGCGGAATTCTTGTTGCTGACGCCGTCATTTGCGGTGATCGATCCCAACGGGATGGTATTTATAAAAGCGCCCGGGCTGGTTGCAACAACATCCACCTGGATCGTACAGGTGTAATGTCCAAGTCCGTTCGCATCCAAACCGCCGCCCGAGAGTTGAATTATCTGCGAGCCGGCAGCAGCGATCAGCGGCGCTGCAGTTCCGTCATCTTTACAATTATTTGTTGCATTAGAAGGTGATGCGATCGCCAGTCCCGTTGGCAGGGTGGGGAAGTTATCAGCCAAGCCCATATTCACAACCGGGACGGTGCTGGTATTGGTGATTGTGATGGTTAATTTGGAGATCTGGCCAACCGAGGCTGGGTTGGGAGAGAACGACTTGGTCACACCCACACCCGGCAGGTTGGTGAGCGAAGCCTGCGTGGGCTGATCGCTGCTAACCCCGTTGAAAGTGGTTACTGCGCCGACCGGGATCTTGTTTGTGCGGCTGCCATTCTGGATCATGATCACTTTCAGGGTCAGCGTACAGTTGGCATTGGGCAGCAGTGTGCCGCCGCTGAATGAGAATGAAGATGAGCCGGCAGTGCCAGTGAGGGTTCCGCCGCAGGTGCCGGTGTTAAAGACAGGCGGGTTTGCCAGCTTCATACCGCTGGAACCGTCTGCCGGTGGTTTGTAAAAAAGATCCAGATCGTCAGAAAAGGCAATACCCGTCAGCGGGACCGAGTTGGGATTGATCAATTTTACGGTCAGGGTCGAGGTTGCTCCCCCATACACGAGAACAGGGTTGAAGCCTTTCACCACGCCGATCTTCATATTTTTAATGGTCAGATCTGCGCTGGCCGGCGCAAGCGGAATAATGGTTCGCCCAAAGGTGGCGTCTGTGGCGGTGACATTGGCAGTTGGAATGGTATTTTTATGGGTCGTCGCATTGCCCTTGCCCTGCACATCGACCGTGATGGTGCAAATGCCGGGCACACTGCCGTTTTTGGCTGGGATCGTACCGCCAGTGATGCCAATTTGTTGAGTACCGACGCTTGCATTTACCACCTTATCAGCGCGGCAGGTCGTCGTGGCATTGGACGGGCTGGCAACGATCAAGCCATTGGTTAAATTGCCGGGCAGATCGTCTGTCAAGGCTACATTGGTCAAGGGCTGCGAAGATGTGTTTTCCAACGTAATAGTCAGTGTCGATTTACCGTTCGCCTGCACCATCGAGGGATAAAATGCCTTTTTCATGGTCATGCCGGTTACGCTCAGGCTGGCAGTGGCAGCGGTTAACTCATTGGTGCGGCTTTGTTGGGTAGAAATGGTATTTTGTGCGATGGTGTTTGTATACTGACCTGGTCCTGCTATGACATTAACTGAGATCGTACAGCTTGCTCCAGCCGCTAGCTCTGTGTCTGTGGTTAGGTTGGCAAAACTAATAATACTCGTGCCCGCTGTGGCAGTGATTCTCGCCGCACCTCCCGGGCAGTTTGTGACGGGGTCAGGGGTCGGAGCAACGCTCATGCCTGGCTGGATGGACTCGAGGTTATCTGTGAACGTAATCCCGTTAATGCCGATATCCAGCGGGGCAGTGATGGTGATCGTCAGGCGGCTGGTTTCTCCGGTGACAATGGAGTCAGGCGAGAACGCCTTACTCACTTCCACGGGGAGTTTAGTCGCATTTACTACCGTCAGGTCTCTGTTGGTGGTTATGGCAGAGGAATTGCCAACGCAGTCGTCGCCGTTGCAGGCTGTAATACCGCTGACCGGGATGGTATTTTCATATGTGGTTCCGCTTCCCGGAGTGGAACTTGTTACATTAAAGGTGATGGTACAGGAACCCGGGGTCGATCCGCTCTTGGCGGGAATACTCCCACCAGTAACTGCTCCAAGGGTTATTGAATTGGCGGTGAAGGTGATATCTCCACCATTACATTGTGAAGAGGCAGGGCTACCCGAAATCGTTAAATTTGCGGGTAATGTATCTGTAAAATACACGGCCGTGAAATCCGTGGCGCTATTGTTATACAAGGTAATGGTAACTGTATTTGTACCGCCCAGGGCAATGGTATAAGGTGCAGTGTAGCTTTTTGTCCCAGTCAGCGCGGAAGTGACGTCAATCGTGTCAGAAGCCGGGAGGAGGTTCGTCAGGGTGGGCTGGCCCAAGGATACCAGGGTGTCTTTGGGTATGGTGTTTGTCAAAGTTCCCGAAGCCGTCAGGCTTGCGAGCACGGTTGCTGTAATGGTGCAAGTTCCTGGGTTGAATGGAATGGTACCGCCTGCCAGTGTGATCGTATCGTTGTTTGTTATCGTTACTGTTTGGGGGGTGCCGCTGGTACAAGTGGTGGCTGGTGTGCCGGTAAAGGTCAGTCCGGCTGGTAAAACATCCGCGAGGCTCACACCTGTGTAATCACTGTCCGTTGGGTTTGTCAGCGTGATGACCAGGCCAACTGTATTTCCCGCTATTACACTTGCGGCAGAAAATTCCTTTAAAATTCCCACCGGCTGAATGTTTAAATCTGCTTCCACATCGTCGGTGTTTGTCACGCCCTGTTGTGTTTGCAGCGATCCTGAACCAGACGGGCCTTCGGGAATGATGTTCGTGTAAACCCCGCTATCGCCAGTGACTTGAACGGTGATTACGCAGTCGGTCGCGGGGGTGATGGTTCCGCCGCTGAAAGAGATGCTGGTATCACCGGGGTCTGGGGAGTTCAGGCTGGCGCCAGTACCGCAGCCGTTCATCGTAGGAGATACTGGGTCCGCAAGTTCCAAATTGCCCAACAAGGGAAGGGTTGGGGAAGGCAGGTTATCGGTGAACGACACATTCGTCAGGTTGGTATCCGGGTCGTTGTTATTGATCCGAATGGTCAAGGTGCTGGTTTCACCTAGGTAAATGGTGTTGGGGGCAAAGGTTTTGCTCATTGAGGGCGGGTCGACCGCAATAACAGTGATGGTCGCGCTGGCGGGTGAGGTGTTTTTGATCGTTACACTCCCGGAGCCTGTGGCAGTTAGTGCTTCTTTTTTGATCGTATTGATCAGATTGCCCGCTGTCAGGGAGGTGATATCCACTTCCACCCAACACTCACCGGGAGTTTCGTTTTCCGCGGGCACAGTTCCCGCGGAAAACGAGAGGGTCGTGGCGCCCGGCAATGGATCAAAATCGGCGGCAGCGCCGCAGTCGCTAGATATTTCTACATTTGCCGGGTTGGCAACTTTAAGTCCCGCCTGCTCCAGCAAAAGGTCATTTGTAAAGGCAACATTTGTCAGGTCATGGGTGTTGGGGTTGAAAATCGTGATCCTGAGAACTGAGGTGCCTCCTGCATCAATTTGAAGAGGCGTGAATTGTTGGTTAATCTCCGCTGGCAGATTTACATCGGCGTATGCAGGCGTTACTTGTGTTAGCGCCAGGGTCAGTGCCAGAAGAAATGCTGAAAGATTGGAAAAAAATGATTTTTTCATGATAACCTCTAATAAATAAAACAAAAAACAGCGAATACAACCAAAAAAAACGGCCGGTTTCGCTGTTTGCTCGCCAGCGCCTTTACTCCGTGCTGGGAGAAAAGCGACCAATGAAAGCGCTGGGTCAAGGCATCCGTTAATTCACCTATAAGTACCACTTAACATTAGAATTTTATTAGAATGAAGGGGCAAAGTCAATGACCAAACCTAACAAAATTGTTATGTCACGGCAGTGCCTTCCCCAAGCAATTTGCTTACGCAACTCTTACATATTCCGCCGCCCTCTGAGTGATAGAATGAGGATACGCTGGACCGGTAAATTGATCAGTCGCGTTCCTTCATTTATATAAATTTTTTTCCTCCCATGCTTACATCCAACATGCTCCCTGATTTTCGTGTTCGCCAACGAGATTATTTACTCGAGATCTCGCGCCTTCTCACCCAGGAACTGGACCTTGAGAAATTGCTGGCGCGCATTTTGCGCGTCTCGATCGAAATGCTGGCGGGACAGGCCGGGTTGATCGCGCTGAAACAACCCGAAGGCTGGAGTGTCTCTGCTGCGCATGGCATCGCGCCCGCCTTCCTGAGTTACCTCACGCCCCTGCTGGCGGAGGAGGAGATGGTTGAGCTGGATGTACGTGAGCTTAACCGTATGCTGAAGGAATTGACCTACACCGTCAGTATGGGGCTGCTTAATGGAACGGGTCTGCCGCTCGCTGCGCATGGACAGGTGATCGGCGTCATCTTCATCTTCCGCAATTATCCCGATATGTTCACACCCAATGACCGCGTGCTGCTGCAATCCTTTGCGGACCAGGCTGCCATTGCGGTCTTCAACGCCCAATTATATGGGCAGGTCTCCCTTGAAAAACAACGTCTGGATGCCCTGCTTGATTCCGCCGCTGATGGTATTTTGATCCTTGATTCAAATCTCAATATTGAACGCTGTAACACCGCGTTTGAAAAACTGTTCGGTCAAACCCGCGCAGAGATCGTGAACCGGAATCACACCGACATCATTAAATGGAAGAAGGAGCCGCAGGGGAAAACGCTGGAAGAGTCAACGGCAGACGGCTGGCCTCTCACACCGAATGCGACACTTTACGTCGAAGGCGATCTTCAACACCCGCAGCTGCCGCACCTGCCGGTTGGCATTACCTACGCGCCCCTGCTTTCTGAGGAAAACAAGGTGCGCAATATCTTTGTCAGTGTGCGTGATATTACCCACTTCAGGACAGCCGATGAGATCAAGGCGACCTTCATCTCCATCGTCAGTCACGAACTGCGTACGCCGGTGGCGTTGATCAAGGGCTACGCATCCACCCTGCGGCGGGACGATGCCCACTGGGATAAACATACCATCAGTGATTCGCTGGCGGTCATCGAGGAGGAGGCGGATCGTCTCTCAAAGATGATCGATGACCTGTTGGATGCTTCACGCTTGCAGGCGGGCGGTTTGAGTTTGAACCAGGCGGATGTGGCGCTCTCGAGCCTGGCATTGCGCGTGACCCAGCGTTTTGCGGCGCAGTCTCCCAAACATCGCCTCAGTGTCGAATTCCCCGAAAACTTCCCTGTCATCCTCGGTGATGAAACCCGCATCGAGCAGGTCATGTCCAACCTGGTATCCAATGCCCTGAAATACGCACCCAAAGGTGAAATAAAGATCAGCGGAACGGTGCATCCCGAGCAGGTGGTCATCTGTGTCAGCGATGAAGGCTCGGGCATCGAAGCCAAAGACCTGCCGCATATTTTTGATCGTTTCTACCGCTCAACGAATGCCGTCAAGCAGACGAAAGGCGCCGGGCTTGGCCTTTACCTGGCGCGCGCCATCGTCGAAGCACACGGCGGGCGCATCTGGGCGGACGGCGGAGCCGCCACCGGTGCGCGGATCTGTTTCTCGCTGCCGAGGTAGATGGATCGAACAACATGGTAATAAATTTGCTTGTGATTTATATCCACAACATCACCCTTTTCAAATGGTAAAATATCCCATCTTTTAAGACAGGAAAAATCATGCCAAAAGTAATTCCCCCCCGCAGTAAAGTGAACCCAAAATATACCTGGAACGCTGAGAGCGTTTTCTCCAGTGATGAAGCATGGCAAAATGAAGTTGACAGGATCATCGCAGATATTCCCCTGGTGAAAAATTTCCAGGGGCGTTTGGGTGAAAGCGCCGCAGTCCTGGTCGAAGCCTTCAAGGCGTATGAGAGTCTGGCCGCGCGCATGTCCATTGCGAACATGTACGCGAGCTTTTCAAATGCAGTCGATACCACCGATCAAAAAGCCGCAGGCATGCGCGATAAGGCCGGCGGCATGGTCGGACAGGTGGCTTCGGCGATTTCGTTCTTCCAGCCTGAATTGCTTGAGGTTGGGAAAGCCAGACTGGATGAGTTCATTCAGCAGGATGAAAAACTTGCCGCCTACGAACATTTTTTGGAAAATCTTTTCCGCAAGCAGCAGCATGTGCGCTCATCAGAGGTGGAGGAAGTCCTGGGTATGGTCAGCGACCCGCTGGGCGGATTTTATAATTCCACCGCCATGTTGACCAATGCAGATTTCAGGTTCAGATCCATCAAGGATAACAAAGGCACCACGTTCGAAGTCACCCAGGGAAATTACGATGTGCAGTTGATGGGGCTTCCAGACCGCAAGGCGCGCAAAGCCGCCTATGCCTCCTACATGGATAAGTATGTCGAATTCAAGAACACGCTTGCCAATAACCTGGCGCACAACATCAAAACCAATGTGTTTAACATGCGTGTCCGCCGGCATGAGAGCACACTGGGCGCATCGCTTTACGATCTCAACATCCCGACCAGCGTGTATCACAACCTGATCGAAACCTTCCGGAAGAATCTGCCCGTCTGGCATCGTTATTTTGAGATCCGCCTCAAGGCACTCGGTTTGAAGAAGTTCGCATATTACGACATGTGGGCGCCAATCGAAAAAAGGAAGGTCAAGGTCCCCTACGAAAAAGCGGTTGATATGATCTGCGAGGGACTTGCGCCGCTTGGCACGGAATACACCGATACCGTCCGCCGCGCCTGCCTGACCGAACGCTGGGTGGATGTGTACCCCAACCAGGGCAAGACTCAGGGCGCATTTTCATCGGGCGCACCCGGCACTCATCCCTTCATCCTGATGAGCTATACCGATGAAATGGTCAGCATGAGCACCCTGGCGCATGAACTCGGTCATTCCATGCACACCTATTTCACCGGTAAAAACCAGTCCGTCATCAACATGGATTACTCGTTATTCGTGGCCGAGGTGGCATCCAACTTCAATCAAGCCATGCTGCGCGCGCACCTGCTTAAGAACAGCAGAGATAGGAACCTTCAAGTCCAGCTGATCCTTGAAGCGGTCGGCAGTAACATGTTCCGTTATTTCTTCCAAATGCCGACTCTGGCTCGTTTTGAGTTGGAGACCCACGAACGCGCCGAACGCGGTGAACCGCTGACCGCCGACTCGCTGATCGACCTGATGGCTGACCTGTTCGCCGAGGGGTTCGGTCCCAATTTTGAGATGGACCGTGAACGTGTCGGCATGACCTGGGCAACCTTCCCGCATCTTTTTGCCGATTACTATGTTTATTCCTATGCAACCGGCATATCCGGCGCACACGCCCTTTCGAACCGCATCCTGCGCGGTGAACCCAATGCGGCGGAGGATTACCTGGGCTTCCTGAAGGCCGGCAACTCCGATTACCCGTTGAATGTCCTTAAGAAAGCGGGTGTTGACCTGACCACCCCGCAAGCCGTCGAAGAGACCTTTGCCGTGATGGAGGGATACATTGATCGGCTGGAAGAGCTGCTCGGATAACACAATCAAAAAATGTCACTGCGGGCAGGATGTACCTCCCCCAAAAGTCCATTCAATTCGCGGCTGACATGAAATCAAAAACTAAAAATAAAAAATCCTAGATCAGAAACCGGAAACCAAACCAATGCCCCCAACCCAAATCTCCTGCCCCCGCTGCAGACAACCCATTGCAGCCAATATCGAACAACTTTTTGACGTCACCCATGAACCCGCCTCCAAGCAGCGTTTGCTCGGCGGACAATCGAACTTCGCCCGCTGTCCGCATTGTGGATATGAAGGCCGGGTCGCCACCCCTGTCATCTATCATGACAACGAGAAAGAACTCCTGCTGACCTTCTTCCCGCACGAATTGGGATTGCCGCTCAACGAGCAGGAAAAAATGATCGGCCCCCTGATCAAGCAGGTCATGGACCGCCTGCCTGCTGAAAAACGCAAGGGCTACCTGCTCAACCCGCAAGCCAACTTCACTTATGAATCGATGATCGAAACCATCCTCAACAAGGACGGTATTTCCTCTGAGATGATCAAAGCCCAGCAGGAGCGGGTGGTGCTGATCGAGAAGCTGCTTCAAATGACCTCGCCCGATGCGCGCCTCGAACTGATCAAGCTTAATGAAAAGACGATCGACGAGCAGTTCTTCGGCTTGTTCGCGCGCATCGCGCAGAACGCCATGCAATCCGGACAGGAACCCATTGCCCGCGCCCTGATGGAAGTGCAAAAGCAGCTGCTGGAAGAGACCGCCTTCGGACGGCAGTTAAAGGAATCTGTCGGAGAGATGGAAGCCGCGACCAAGGTGCTGCAGGAAGCCGGCCGCGGTCTTACCCGTGAAAAATTGCTGGACTTTGTGCTCGAAGCGCAGAGTGATGCCCGCATCCGTGCCTATGTTTCACTGGCGCGCGGCGGCATGGATTACGTCTTCTTCCAGACCCTGACCGAGAAGATCGATAAAGCAGCAGGCGAAGAAAAAACCCGCCTCGAATCGATCCGCGAGAAGACCCTGGCCTTTGTCGCCGAAGTGGATAAGCAAATGGAAGCTCGCTTCAAGCAGGTGCAGGACTTCATCGAGTCACTGCTCGAGCAGGAGGATGTGGAAAAAGCCACCCGCGAGAACATTGAAGGCTTTTCACAGGACTCCGTCGAAGTGGTCAATCAACTGCTTAAACAGGCATCTGACAAGAACGATTATGCCCGCATGGGTAAATTGCAAAAGATGGTGCAGGTCCTGCAGGAAGCCAGCGCGCCCCCGCCGGAAATTGCCCTCGTTGAACAGCTGCTGCAGGCGCCGGATGATGCGGCAGTGGAACAGATGTTGAAGGAAAACGATGACATGGTTAACCAGCAATTCCTCGATGCCCTGAGCGGATTGGTGACCCAAATGGAGTCGCAGGGCGATAACCCCGAAGCCAAAACCATGGGCGTGAAACTTGGCGAGATCTACAAGGCGGCGTTAAAGTATTCAATGAAGAAGAACATGGGATAGAGCAAAAACCCGACCCAATGACCCACCCTGCGGGGTGGGTTTCTTTTTAAGCAAAGATCCCCCCTGTTCGTAATTTGACCTGGCGCAAAGAGGGAAAAGCCGCTGACCGGTACAATCCTAACAAGATGAAACTTCAAATCCGCTTCATACCTTTTATTGCGCTTGCCATTCTGGCATTACTCTTTGCCATGTGGGCGGGCTTGCTGCGCCTTGGCTGGTCTCTGCCAACCATGCCGAACCTTGCCCTCGCACATGGTCCATTGATGATCTGCGGTTTTCTGGGCGTCCTCATACCCCTTGAGCGGGCAGTCGCCATCGGTCAAAAATGGATGTTTGTGGTGCCTGTCCTTTTGGGTCTGGGCTGGATCGGCGCTCTTCTTTCCCCCTCCCTCGGCAGTCTCTTGTTCACATTTGGCAGTCTGGGCACGCTTGCCATCCTGGGGGTAATGGTGAAGCGTGAACCACACATGCACACCATCACCATGGCAGCCGGCGCGCTGGCCTGGGTCATCGGCAATGTGTTATGGATGTTCGGCTTCCCAATTTATCATATCCTGTTGTGGTGGATGTCCTTCCTGATCCTGACCATCGGCGGCGAGCGCCTCGAACTGAACCGGGTCCTGCGTCCTGCCCTGGGGCAGATCCGGACCTTCGGTATTTTCGCTGCCGCACTGCTGGCCGCCGCGCTGCTTGCCGTCTTCAATATGAATTGGGGTGCGCGCCTGGGCGGACTCTCGATGCTGGCTCTATCGCTTTGGTTCATAAGGAACGACCTTGCCAGGCGTAATATTCGCCACCCCAACCCGCTGACCCGCTACATTGCCATTTGTCTTTTCAGCGGGTTCATTTGGCTTGGGCTGGGCGGATTGATTCCCTTATATTTTGGCGCACAATACGCCGGTCCGCTTTATGATGCGGCGGTCCACGCCATTTTTGTCGGCTTTGTCATCTCGATGATTTTCGGTCATGCCCCCATTATCTTTCCCGCCATCCTCGGGGTCCCAGTCACATTCCAGCGCGCCTTCTACGGGCATTTGATCCTCTTGCATCTGTCACTCATTTTGCGCGTCACCGGTGATCTGTTCGCACTGCCCGTCTTCCGGAACTGGGGCGGACTGCTCAACGAAGTTGCGATCCTCTTGTTTTTAGGATTAACGATCCATTCCCTGATGAAAGGCAGGAAATAACATTGCCCTTGCTGACCCGCTGGTTTATCAAAGCCGCGCTTGTCTATCTGGTCCTTGCGTTGTGTGTGGGGATCCTGCTGGTCCTGCCCATGACAGCGCCTGTTTCAAGTTTATTCCCCGCCTACCTGCACATGCTGACCTTTGGCTGGCTGACCCAGTTGGTCTTTGGTGTTGTACTCTGGATGTTCCCAAAATTCACCAGCGCCAAACCGCGCGGACATGAATGGCCGGGTTGGGTCACTTTCATTGCGCTCAACCTGGGGTTGATCCTGCGCATTATTCTTGAGCCGTTCAACAGTCTCTCTCCATCCCTGGCTGGCGGCTGGCTGCTCGTCCTCGCGGCAGTGCTGCAATGGCTGGCAGGGGTCGCCTTTGTCGCCAATACCTGGACCCGTGTTCGGGAGAAATAGATGCCGCGTCTCAGCGTATTTTTTGTCCGCGCTTCGTTGATCCACCTTTTCGTGGGATTCACCTTTGGCGGGTTATTACTCGCCAATAAAGGCGTGATGATCTCCCCCTGGATCTGGGTCCTGCTGCCGGTTCATATTGAATTGACCTTTATCGGCTGGATGGCGCAGCTGGCGGTCGGCATTGCCTTTTGGATCTTGCCCCGCTTTTCCAGCGCCGCCCCGCGCGGAGACGAACGCTGGAGTTGGGGTACATTCTTACTGCTGCAGGCGGGCATTGGTTGTGTCGTACTGCAAAGCCTGTTCGGGGGGCAGTGGCTTTCCTTTACCGGAAGGATACTCGAAGCGTTCGCGCTGGCCGCGTTTGTGATCGGCAACTGGCAGCGGGTCAAGCCCTTCCGTGTCTGATGCTTATCCCTGTGCCTGAATTTTGATGGCGGTGTAATTTGCCCCGCCGCGAATTTTCCCGAGCAAGCCAAAGACCTGGAACATCATCCCGTATTTTATCTTCATTAATTTCTTGACGTGTTGGATCGCTTGCGGGGTTTCATCTGCCTGGGCCTGGGCGGGGTGCCATTCGCCGAGCAGTTCACCGGATCCTTTGCAGGGCGCAATGTTGACCGTGCCGTTGTTTCGAATGCGTTTGGCTTTGCCCGATCCGGCCTGGGTCCAGACATGCAGGGTTTCGCCATCCTGCACAAACCAAACGGGGGTCTTGACTCCCTGTCCGTTCTTGCGGAAGGTTTCGATGTTTAAATATTGCTGTTTTTCAAATGATTTGAGTTTCATGGGGTTCCTTTGATTTTTTTCCTATACGGGTCGGTGTGAGTGAGGTCTGCGCGGGCCGAAACCAGTGTGACCTCACTTTATGGTGGGCAGGAATTCGGTGACGGCTTGCATGAATTCAGCGGGACATTCCTCCTGCGGTAGGTGTCCGCATTGCGGGATCACGCTCAGCGCGGCAGCGGGTATTTCACCTGCCAGCCTCAGCGATTGTTCGGTGGGCACAATGCGGTCATCGTCGCCTGTCATCACCAGAACGGGCAGGGTCAATTC
>JFJP01001831.1_pt1 | contig 25577 bp, 19 predicted proteins | sample 431651 | NCBI WGS metagenome assembly JFJP01 (sample SAMN02602958, study PRJNA72255) | Microbial mat metagenome, whole genome shotgun sequencing project. | biome: fresh water; feature: sink hole; material: water; isolation source: purple microbial (photo- and chemosynthetic) mats found in...
ATTCACTGTCACTTGAAGTTCCAGCGCTGACTGAATTCAAGCAGCAGGTCGAGCGCGATGCCGGGTTGGGTGCCGATGGTTCTGGCGTCAAAACCATCTTGAAAAAACGGCGCAAAGCTGGGTTTGGCGGTGGCATCGGATTCATTCAGGCGGCGAAAACCCATGCTCCAGACGGCGAAATTGCGTTCTTTAATCGGATCGCGGGTAAGCAGAAAGGAACTGTGATGGCGCGGGTCGGCGCAGATGCGTTGATAGGTTTCATCCACCGCCGCTTCTTCGCCTTCCAGAACTTGCATGAAGGTTCCGCCGGAATAGAGCAACATGCCGGTGACATCTTGCGGAGTGTTGTGCCGCGCGGAGGATTCCAGAATGGCATCCAGTTCGCTTTCCTCCAATTCGGTGGTGGCGGTGCTGACATAAATCAGTTGTATCAATGACATGGATTTCTCCGAAATTCCGAAATTCGGTTAGTTGACTGACTTACGCCAGTCCCATCATTACCAGTGCGACAAACGCGGCAAACAATGCGAAATGGCTGATGCCTTCGATGGCATTGGTTTCGCCATCATGCAAATTATTCATGACCGTCAGCAGGGTGAGCAACAACATGCCGGCCTGAATCGGCGTCAATGCCATGACGATGCGTTCGCCGGTAAACAGGGCAATGGCTTCGATGACCGGCAGGGTCAGCAAGACGGTGGCGAGTGATGCGCCCAGCGCGATGTTGACGGTGGTTTGCATGCGGTCGTCGCGCGCGGCTTTCAGGGCGGTGAGAATTTCCGGGCAGGCCGAGATCAATGCTACCAATACGGCGGGAATGGTTTTGGGCAGTCCGCTGCCGGCGAGACCGGCGTCGAGCAACACCGAAAGCACTTCCGACAGCAGGCCAACCAGCACGATTGCACCCAGCATGATGCCGATATGTAGCGCATTCGGGCTATGCGCGGTGTCGTGCGCTTCTTCTTCCAGTTCAGCCGGATGTTCGAAGAACTGGCGGTGCTCAACTGTCTGCAAGCGGAGAAATGCCATGTACATCACCGCCATGACGCCCACCGAGACGGCGGAATAAACCTGCCAGTGGGTGTCCGGCACAAAGTCTGGAATGAACATGCCGATGCCGAGCGCGACCAGCAACATGGCGATAAAGGAGTTGGCCGAATCGAGGTTGTATTTGGGGTTGCCATGCTTTAACCCGCCAATAATCGCGGCCGCACCCAGAATGCCGTTGATGTCGATCATCACCGCCGCAAACACGGTGTCGCGCGCCAGCGTCGGGTTGGGCGCGCCTTGCAGCAAAACAACCAGAATCACCACTTCCACCGATACCGCTGCCATCGTCAGAATCATCGTGCCGTAGGGCTCGCCCAGTCGCAGGGCGAGCACTTCAGCATGGTGCGCGATGCGGAATGCGACACCGATGATCGCCAGCAGGACCATTCCGAGGAGTCCCCAGAGCATTGCGCCGCCGTGGGTCAATGCGGCATGTTCCAGCGCCAAACCCATACCCAGCATGGCGATGGCGATCAGAATGAGCGTTTCGGATTTAAGCGTTTGCATGGTTGTAGTTACTGATAAAACGGTTTGAGGACAATTATCTGCAAACTGATGCGCTAACGCGTACCGCCCGATTTGTCGGCGGAACCGGGGGCGCACCAAGCCTGAGGATCAGAAACGTTCGCTTTCACGCAGATACCGCCACTGCCCCGGTGGCAGTTTGCCCATCGAAACACCGCCGAGGCGAATGCGCTTCATGCTCAGCACTTGCAGGCCGGCTGCTTCACACAGCTTCTGGATTTGTCCGATCTGGGCGCCTTTCAGCGCCACCCGCAGACGCGTCTCGTTTTGCCAACTGATTTTGAGCGAACTCGCTGCGACGCCTTTGACAACTACCCCCCGGCTCAGTCGGTTGAGCCCCTCCGGCGTTTGATTCGCGGCCAGGTCGCCGGTGACTTCCACGACCATCTCATGCTCTACAGTGGCGGCGTCTTCAATCAACTTGCGCACAATGCGCCAGTCCTGACTGAAAACGACGAGACCGCTGGCGCTGGTCTCGAGTGGCGCGCAAGCAGTGAGATGGGTGAAATGCATTTTCAGCGGACGCACTTTGGCAGCGACAGGGCCGGGAATATCTTCTATCCATAAGGTTTCGGGCTTGAGCAGTTGGGTGGCGGCATGCTCGCTGTCGCCCTGCCCGGTGTGATAACGGATCGGTTTGTGCAGCAGCAGGGTGACGGGTTCGGTTTGTTCGAGGCTTGCACCGGGGTCGATATCAATCTGTTGGTCGGTCACGCGAAACTGCGGTTCTTCGACCGCGAGACCGTCTACCCGGACCCAGCCGCCGGTAATGATCTGCTCGGCTTCTCGGCGTGAACAGGCGCGCAGTTCGGCGACGCGTTTGGCAAGGCGGATTGAGTCGGCCATGTTGAGTCAGTCTGATAAATAAAGAAACGGAGTTTAGCCCTCGCCAGCCAACCCCAGATCCAGCGCCAGGTCGCGCGCTGGATAATGAAAACTGACCGGGCCTTCTTCTTCTCCATGCACGAATTGATGCACGAAGGGATGCGTGGATTGCTGCATTTCTTTGGCCGGGCCTTCGGCGACGACGATGCCGTTATCAATGAAGTAGGCGTAATCGACGATTTTCAGTGATTCGGCGATGTCGTAGGTGACCACAATGGAAGTCAAGCCGAGTGCATCGCTCAAGCGGCGGATGATGTTGGCGATGACATCGAGCGAAATCGGGTCGAGGCCGGCGAAGGGCTCGTCGTACATGGTCAGCATGGGGTCCAACGCCACGGCGCGAGCAAGTGCGACGCGTCGCTGCATGCCGCCGGAGAGTTCGCCGGTCATCAATTTATGCGCGCCGCGCAACCCGACCGCGTGCAGTTTCATTAAAACCAGGTCGCGAATCATCACTTCAGATAGATCGGTATGCTCGCGCAGCGGGAAGGCGACATTATCGAATACCGATAAATCAGTGAACAAACCGCCCCCCTGAAACATCATGCCCATTCTGCGGCGGAGTTTGTAGAGCGCATCATTCGCAAGCTCATGCACCACTTCGCCGGCCACTTTCACGCTACCGCTGCGGGGCTTCAATTGCCCGCCGATCAGCCGCATGAGGGTGGTTTTGCCGCATCCGCTGGAACCCAGAATGGCGACTACCTGGCCTTGCGGAATGCTCAGATTGATACCTTTCAGCACTTCTCTGCTGCCATAGGAAAAGTGCAAATCCTTGATTTCTATAAGGGGTTCGGAAGTCAACTGAAATTCTCCTGGCTCTTCTGTGGCCTGAACAAGGTCAGGATTATCGCGGAATCGGCTGCGCCGCGTCGTCGGGTCTTGAATTGGCTGGCATCGTCCCCAAAACGAATCGGGTTTTTAAGAAATGGACACGCCATGTCAGACGTAAACAACACCGAAATGAGCAATGAAATCAACGCGGCGACAGACGCCGAAACCAATGCCGACAAAGTGGAACTGGACAGCATGGAGAAGGATTCCTTGCCCAGCCTGGAAATGCAACTACGCCAAGCCGAACTGAACGCGCAGGAACATCACGACGCTTGGTTGCGTGCCAAAGCCGATGCGGAAAACGCACGTCGGCGGGCGCTGGACGAAATCGATAAAGCGCGGAAATTTGCGCTCGACAAATTCGCCGCCGATCTGCTGCCGGTAAAAGACAGCCTCGAAGCCGCTCTGGCCACCGGCGATACAGCCAGTATCGAAAGTCTGAAGAACGGCGTTGAACTGACGCTGAAGCAACTTTCCAGCGTATTCGAGAAAAACAGCATCAAGGAAATCAACCCCATGGGCGAAAAATTCGATCCCAATTTCCATCAGGCGATCGGCATGGTTGAGGCCGAGGGAGAACCCAACAGCGTCGCCACAGTGCTGCAAAAAGGCTATGCGCTGAACGACCGGGTGGTGCGTCCCGCACTGGTCATGGTGGTCAAACCGAACTGACCGCGTCTTGAAATTCACTATCTCATTCCCACTTGGCAATTACGTTTAATACATTCAGAGGAACATAAAAATGGGCAAAATTATTGGTATCGACTTGGGCACCACCAATTCCTGCGTGGCGATCATGGAAAACGGCAAACCCAAGGTGATTGAAAATTCGGAAGGCGCGCGTACCACGCCGTCGATCATCGCTTACGCCGAGGATGGCGAAATTCTCGCCGGCGCACCGGCCAAACGTCAGTCGGTCACCAACCCAAAGAACACGCTGTACGCCATCAAGCGCTTGATCGGCCGCCGCTTTGAAGAAAAAGAAGTGCAGAAGGACATTTCCTTGATGCCTTACAAAATCGTCAAGGCCGACAACGGTGACGCCTGGGTGGAAGTGCGCGAGAAGAAAACCGCACCGCCGCAAATTTCCGCCGAAGTGCTGCGCAAGATGAAGAAGACCGCCGAGGATTACCTGGGCGAAGAAGTCACCGAAGCGGTCATCACCGTGCCGGCCTACTTCAACGATTCGCAGCGTCAGGCGACCAAGGACGCAGGCCGCATCGCCGGTCTGGAAGTCAAGCGCATCATCAACGAGCCGACTGCGGCCGCGCTGGCATTCGGTATGGACAAGCAGGAAGGCGACCGCAAAATTGCGGTTTACGACTTGGGCGGCGGCACCTTTGATATTTCCATCATCGAAATCGCCGAAATCGACGGTGAACACCAGTTTGAAGTGCTGTCCACCAACGGCGACACCTTCCTCGGCGGCGAGGACTTCGATCAGCGCCTGATCGACTGGATCATCGATGAATTCAAGAAGGAGCAAGGCGTCGATCTGAAGAAAGACGTGCTGTCGCTGCAACGCCTGAAAGAAGCCGCCGAAAAAGCCAAGATCGAGCTGTCTTCCAATACCCAGACCGAAATCAACCTGCCCTACATCACGGCGGATGCCTCTGGCCCGAAACACCTGGTGATGAAGATTACCCGCGCCAAGTTCGAAAGCCTGGTGGAAGAACTGGTCAAGCGCACCATCGAGCCATGCAAGATGGCGATCAAGGATGCCGGCGTTAAAGTTTCCGACATCGGCGACGTGATCCTGGTTGGCGGCATGACCCGCATGCCAAAAGTGCAGGAACTGGTGAAAGAGTTTTTCGGTAAAGATCCACGCAAGGACGTCAACCCGGATGAAGCCGTCGCCGTCGGCGCTGCGATCCAGGGTGGTGTGTTGCAAGGTGAAGTCAAGGACGTGCTGCTGCTTGATGTCACTCCGCTTTCCTTGGGCATTGAAACCCTGGGCGGCGTGATGACCAAGCTGATCCCGAAGAACACCACCATTCCGACCCGCGCCAATCAGGTGTTCTCCACCGCCGATGACAACCAGACTGCGGTGACTATCCATGTGCTGCAAGGCGAGCGCGAAATCGCCACCGGCAACAAGAGCCTGGGCCAGTTCAACCTGACCGACATTCCGCCGGCGCAGCGCGGCATGCCGCAGATCGAAGTCACTTTCGACATCGACGCCAACGGCATTCTGCACGTTTCCGCCAAGGACAAGGGTACCGGCAAGGAAGCCAAGATCACCATCAAGGCCAACTCCGGTTTGAGCGAGGCGGAAATCCAGAAGATGGTGCAGGATGCCGAAGCCAACGCCGCCGAAGACCACAAGGCGTTCGAACTGGCGACCGCGCGCAACCAGGCCGACAGCATGGTGCATTCGGTGAAGAAAGCGCTGAAGGACTTTGGCGACAAGGTCTCGGCGGAAGACAAGACCAAGATCGAAGCCGCGATTACGGAGACCGAAGCCGCCATCAAGTCCGGCGACAAGGCCGATATCGAAGCCAAAACACAGGCGCTGGCGGAAGCCAGCCACAAGTTGTCCGAGCAGGTTTACGCCAAAGATCAGGCAGCGGCAGGTGGCGAGGCGGGCAGTGATGCGGGCGCAGGCAAGAAGGACGACGATGTGGTTGATGCCGAGTTCGAGGAAGTGAAAGACAAGTAAACGATCATGAATTGCGGCCACTCCGAATGACATAACCTCGGCGCGGCTTACAGGATGTGGTGCGCTTAGCGAACCGCATCCTGTACTGGATTCAGGATGCGGTTGTTTCACGTTAACAAGTCGAGCGGCAGGTAGCGGATAGCTTGTGGTTTAAGCATTCGCGCCTGCGTCGCTCAATTATTGGCTACCAGCCACCAGCTACGAGCTTCTTGCTAATGAGTAAACGCGATTACTACGAAGTCCTCGGCGTATCGAAAGGTGCGACCGACGACGAGATCAAGAAGGCCTTCAAAAAGTTGGCCATGAAGCATCACCCTGATCGCAATCAGGGCGAGAAAGCTTCGGAGGAGAAGTTCAAGGAAGCCAAAGAGGCTTACGAGATTCTCTCTGACGGCAACAAAAGAGCGGCCTATGACCAGTACGGCCATGCCGGGGTTGATGCGTCGATGGGCGGCGCAGCCGGCGGTTCAGGTAATTTCCGCGATTTCGCGGATGCGTTTTCCGACATCTTCGGCGATGTATTCGGCGGCGGCCGGGGTGGCCGCTCGCATGTCTATCGCGGTGCCGATCTGCGCTACAACCTGGAAATCTCGCTGGAGGAAGCCGCTCGCGGTACCGAGACCAAGATTCGCGTACCGGTGCTGTCCGAGTGCGAACACTGTCACGGCACGGGCGCCAAACCGGGCACTGAACCAACGACATGTCCAACCTGCGGCGGACATGGCCAGGTGCGCATGCAACAAGGCTTCTTCTCTGTTCAGCAGGCCTGTCCGCGCTGTCACGGCAGCGGAAAAGTGATTACCGACCCATGCACGCATTGCCACGGCGAAGGTCGCATCAAGAAACACAAGACTTTATCGGTACGGATTCCCTCTGGCGTTGACGAAGGCGACCGCATTCGCTTGTCCGGCGAAGGCGAATCCGGCATCAACGGCGGCCCCCCCGGCGATCTTTATGTGCAGATTCACCTCAAGGCGCACCAGGTATTCCAGCGCGATCATGACGATCTGCATTGCGAAATGCCGATCTCCTTCGCCACCGCAGCACTTGGCGGCGAGATCGAGATTCCGACTCTGGAAGGCCACGCCACTATCAAGATTCCATCCGAGACTCAATCAGGCAAGGTTTTCCGCCTGCGCGGAAAAGGCATCAAGGGCGTGCGCAGCCAAAACCCGGGTGACTTGATGGCGCATGTAGTGGTTGAAACACCGGTCAATTTGACTGATCGTCAGAAAGAACTGTTGCGCGAATTTGAAACCTGCTGTAGCGGTCACGATGGCAAGCATAACCCGCGCGCCAAGGGCTTCATGGACAAGGTCAAAGCGTTCTTCGCGCAGTAATCCGAGTTTGCAAAGCCCTCACCCCGACATGAGTCGGGGTGAGGGTCGCCGACAATTTGCCGCTCCGACCAGCACCCCGTGCCAAGTCGCTCGAATCAGTATCCCAACAGCTTGCTTGTTCAGTGACTATTGGGCCGTTTCGGTGTTGTTGAATCGGTGAAATAACTGATCCGGCTGCGCGGACTCAGGTAATCAAAGATTACTTTTGGCAATTCACCTGGCCGCAACGTACTGGTAACGCGCAAATCAGGCTCCTCGGCCAGATTCACCAACAAAGCCTCCTCCTTCGGAATAGCCGGGTCGTACATCATCAGCGTCGGTTGCAACAATTTCCCCGGGTTCACATTCACTACCAAAGCAATCGCCTCATTGTTCAAGCGCACGATGCTGCCGGGCGGATAGACGCCAAGACACCGCACAAAATGCTGCATCAATTCAGAATCATATTTAGCCCGATCGCGCTTGAACATCACCGACAACGACTGTGTCGGCGTCAGCGAATCGGCCGGATTGATTCGATTACAGGCATTGTCGAAAGTATTCGCAATGGTCGCGATACGCGACAGATTGCCAATACGCGCGGCATTCAATCCGCAGGGGAAACCGCTGCCATCGAGCATTTCGTGGTGCTGCGCAATCACTTCCATGGCGCCCGCCGGCAAATCCGGCAACCTTTCCGCTAACTCGACGCCATACACCACATGCTGCAGGTAGAAATTTCGCTCCGCGGTAGTCCAAGGGGTTTTCTTCAGCAGAATCTGGCTCGGCACCCGCTCCTTGCCCATGTCATGCAACAAGGTTCCCAGACCCAACGCACACATCTCTGACGAACTCAGCCCCGCCTCGCGGCCCAACATCAAAGCCAGCATAGTGACGTTGAGAGAATGGTAATAAGCCCCATCGTCGCCGTTCTTGGCATTCATCAAATGGATCAAAACATCTTTTTCGGCCAACAGTGAATCGACCATCCCCACGATCAGCGTCTGCGCTTGCTCAATCGACTCATGCGGTCGTGAAAACAGGTTGCGCAACACGTTTTTAACCAGTTTGATACTGCCGACAAACTGCTTCTCGCAGCGTCCATATGCCTCGCGTTGCTGGGTGATTTTTTCTCGCCGCTCGCGTTTCTCTTGCCACATTGCCGCAACTTCAGGATCAACCTCTAGCGACCGCGGCACCACTGGCGCGTCCGCGTGGGGCGGCGGCAACGGCGGAAAATCGCTTTTATCCGCCGAATAAAGCACATCCATCAAACCAAGTGAACGCAATGCTTTGATCTGCTTCTCATTGCGAATCTTGAAACTGCTGAACAAAAATGGATGATCCATCCAGGCTTCAAGGCGAATATATAACCCCACTCTGACTTGATCGATCGAAATACGTTGTTCGTTCGGATTCATAAGCAACGTGAGCCCCTGAAAAATTATATTTAACTTATCGGTCGTTCAAACTAGAACCTGAGCCTTTCGGCAAACTCAGAGCACATACACTTAGCGGCTATCCATGAAGGAGTCAGACGTATGAAGATTGAAATCGCAACCCTCGCGGGGGGGTGTTTCTGGTGCCTTGAAAGCGCATACAACCGCCTCGATGGCGTGCTTGAAGCGGTCTCCGGCTATATGGGCGGCGCATCTGCAAATCCCACTTACAAGCAGATTTGCGACGGTAACAGCGGCCATGCCGAAGTTGTTCAGATTCGCTTTGACCAAGACAAAATCACCTATTCAGAACTACTGAAAATCTTCTTCACACTGCACGATCCCACCACCCTCAACCGACAGGGAAACGACATCGGCACCCAATACCGCTCCGCCATCTTCTGGCATAGCGCGGCACAAAAATCTGCCGCCGAAGAATTTATCGCCGAATTAACTGACCAAAAAATCTTCGACCACAACATCGTCACCGAAATTACCGAAGTGCAAACATTCTGGCCCGCCGAGGACTACCACCAACGCTACTACGACCAGAACCCCAACCAGCCCTATTGCATGTTTGTCGTTGCCCCCAAACTAAGCAAGTTCCGGGAGAAATTCGCCCAGCGACTGAAGCCCACTGCCGCATCGACATAGATCGTTGTTTTGCCAAGCTTCTGGATCAAACTGAATGACTTGAACAGACCCCATGCGCCATTCTTCAATAATCGGGATTTCCAGGCATTCTTTCTTCGTTCGATGTTGCCACCTACTCAGTCATCAACCCCCTCAGACATCAACCCCATTTGCGCCTGTCGCTCCTTGGAATTGTCGGCTGCAAATCGTGCAGGTTGACGTCAGGTAAACTTGCCTGCGGCCCCAGCAAAGGAAATCGGTCAAGATTCAAGGTTTTCGAATGGTCATATTCGCCCCCGTCAGCAGCCTGACGGATTTGTTCATAGGCACATTAAACACATGATTTCAAAAAATAAAGTAGCTGTTTTATTCGTCTGCATGGGAAATATTTGTCGATCCCCAACCGCCGAAGGCGTGTTCCGCGACAAGGTCAAAAAAGCGGCGCTGAACCTGGACATCCAGATTGATTCCGCTGGCACACATGACTATCACATCGGCAAACCGCCTGACGCACGCGCGCAAGACGCCGCGCGCAAACGTCACTACGATCTTTCCCATTTACGCGCCCGCCAAGTCTGCCCGCGAGATTTCGAGGATTTCGATTACATCCTGGCGATGGACAAAGACAACCTAGCCTCCCTGATGCTGAATTGCCCGGCGCATCTTCAACATAAAGTTCGCCGCTTGCTTTCATTCAGCCAGCATTTTCCCGACTTGGATGTGCCCGATCCCTACTATGGCGGCAGTTCTGGTTTCGATCATGTTCTGGATATGATTGAAGATGCCGCCGAGGGCTTGCTTAGCGAGATCACCCTGAAAACAAAGTGAATCAGAAACGGATCACCAAGCCATTCGTCTGTGCAGACCGCAATCTTCACCAACGGTTCGTATTCTTAGAGGTTGCTTCCAGTATTAAGTGAGTTATCGGGAAGTCTGGTCAACCTGCGAATTGGCATATTCGATGCAAAAAAGCCGGCACATTCGGCCGGCTTTTTTATATTCACACAACGGAATCAGACGATGTTGTTCTATTCCGTGCCAGTGGATTTAGTTTCAACCATCACCAAAGCTTCGGCAGCGGGCGCTTCAGACTTCGGACGCGCGCGCCGACGCGGATTGGAGGGCGGCCCCCATTCGCCGGGCGTCTCGCCGACAACCGCTTCGGTGCTGGCGGATTCACTCGACGCAATGCTTTCAGAACGGGTTTCCACCATCACCAATCCATCTGCTGCGGGTTGTGCATTCGATTGAGAACTCCCGCGTCCTCCTCGACCACGACGCCGTCTGGTAGACGCGGCCGGTTCGGAAGCCTCCTCAGCGGCGTCCGCTAGCGGTACTGGGGTGCTAGCCGTTTCCACTAATTGCAAATCCCCCTGCACCAAATCAGCCTCAACCTGTTCGATCGGCGCTGAAACCGGCTCGCGCACTGCAGCCTCTTCAACAGCCGCCGGTTCAGGAGCCAGATTGAACTGGATTGACGCTTGCACTTCGGCGGGCTGTGACCGGGTAGGCTCGGGCGCGCTTTCCACCCGGATGACCAATGGCACAGCATTGCTGTCGTAAGCGCTTGACGGAGTCGGGGCGGGAGTCGGAACCTGCGGGGTGGCCGCCTGGCCATCCGCCTCGGCAATAATCTCGCTAACTGTCTGCTCGGCAACCGAGCCAGCGCTCTCCGGACGACCTTCACCCCGGCGTCCACGCCCGCCACGACGACCGCGTCGGCGGCTATCACGCTCTTCTCCCGCGTTTTCAGACGGCGCTTCTACCGCGATCTGGCTCACCACTATCGCGGCGTCCTCATTCGGCGTTGACTCAACGACACGTGGCGCTTCGACAACCGGTTGACGCTCCCGCTTAGGTCGCTCCGGACGCTCATTGCGCTCGCCTTTCAGCTCACGACTCTCACGATTCTCACGCGGCTCCTTCGGCTCGACGCGCTCTGGGCGTGGCGGGCGTTCAGCTTGTTCGACACGTTCCGGACGCTCACCGCGTGGACGTCGCTCGCCGCGCCCTTCGCGTGATTCCTTTGGCTCGCGGTTTTCACGCTCGCCACGGTTGTCACGTCCACGGCGGGGCTCACGCTCTCGGCGGGGTTCGGCTTTTTTGACAACGACCGGTTTGACTTCTTCAACCGGTTCATTCATGCCGCGCAGCCAACTGAAGATACGTCCAAACAAACCAGGCTTGGCGACCACCTCAACTGGCGCTTCCGGTGCCGGAACATGTTCCGGAGCGGGTTGTGACGGGGTAACGCCTTGCACAACCGGCTGCGCCCGTTCGGGTTTCCCGGCGCCGCCATTACGTGGCTGCATTTCCTCTTCAACCGGTTTTTCTACCATGCGATAGCTGGGGGCCAGCGACTCGGTCTGGTTGAGTTGGTCGTGACGGAATCGGGCCAGGTTGTAGCGCGGGGTCTCGAAATGCATGTTGGGGATCAACACGATTTCAACCCGATGGCGCGCCTCAATAGACAGAATGTCGTGACGTTTTTCGTTGAGCAAGAAGGTTGCCACATCGACCGGAATCTGCAGATGCACTGCACCGGTGCCGTCTTTCATCGCCTCTTCCTGCAGCATGCGCAACAGGTGCAGAGCGAACGATTCGGTGCTGCGAACATGACCCGTGCCGGCACAGCGCGGACAGGTGATGTAACTGGTTTCACCCAGGCTGGGCTGCAACCTTTGACGCGACAGTTCAAGCAAACCGAAGCGCGTTATTTTGCCAGTCTGCACGCGGGCGCGATCATGATGCAGCGATTCGCGCAGACGTTCCTCGACTTCACGCTGGTTTTTCTGGCTTTCCATGTCGATGAAATCAATCACCACCAGACCACCCAAGTCGCGCAGGCGCAACTGACGTGCCACTTCTTCGGCCGCTTCAAGATTGGTATTCAGTGCGGTCTGCTCGATGTCACTGCCCTTGGTTGCTTGCGCCGAGTTGACGTCGACCGCGACCAATGCTTCAGTATGATCGATGACAATGGCACCGCCGGAGGGCAACGAAACCTGGCGCGAGAAGGCACTTTCGATCTGATGTTCAATCTGGAAACGCGAGAACAACGGCACCTGGTCGGAATAGAGCTTGACCTTGTGCACGTTGGGCGGCATCACATGCGCCATGAATTGCCTGGCCTGCTCATAAATGGCAGGCTCGTCGATCAGCAGTTCACCCACGTCGGGCGTGAAGTAGTCACGGATGGCACGGATGACCAGACTGGATTCCTGATAGATCAGAAACGCGCCGGATTGGCCCTTGGAGGCGCCATCGATAGCGGTCCACAACTGCAACAGGTAGTTCAAATCCCATTGCAATTCTTCGACATTGCGACCGATGCCAGCGGTGCGGCCAATCAGACTCATCCCGGCGGGGACTTCAAGTTGCGCCAGCGCATCGCGCAGTTCGTTGCGTTCTTCACCTTCGATCCGACGCGAAACGCCACCACCACGCGGATTGTTCGGCATCAAAACGAGATAACGACCAGCCAGACTGACCTGATTGGTCAGCGCCGCACCCTTGTTTCCGCGCTCGTCTTTTTCCACCTGAACGACCAGCTCGAGACCTTCTTTGAGCAGATCCTGCATGCGACCACGACTGAAATCGCCTTTCTCGGCACCCGGAATGGCGGAACGCGCGATTTCCTTGAACGGCAAAAAGCCGTGTCTCTCGGTTCCGTAGTTGACGAAACAGGCTTCAAGAGAAGGTTCGACACGCGTCACAATGGCTTTGTAGATATTGCCTTTGCGCTGTTCTTTGTTAGCGGATTCAATGTCGAGATCGACCAATTTCTGGCCTTCGACAATGGCGACGCGGAGCTCCTCCGCTTGCGTCGCGTTGAACAACATACGTTTCATGTTTTACCCCAGCGCTCACGCGCCCCGGGGTGACAAACCCCGTCGTGCGGCCCCGTTGGTCAGGAACTTGGCACGACGGCATGGCAAGGCAGGGGATCAGACGGCGTGTTTAGTTTTGTCGCTGAGCGGCTGGAGCATGGTTGAGGTTTATCGTTTTTCCTGTCGATTCAGGCTGTTAGTGACAAATAATAAGCACCAGACTGGGCACTGAACCGCGCGGGGAATCATCCGGGTGCGGGTCGCGCATATAAATTGCGTTACCATCGCTGCTTTTTTCGGGCGCTGCCTTGCGGGCTCACCAAGTCCGCCGATGTCGGATTTAATCGCGCTCAAGCGCGTAAACGAACATCGCGTAAATAGTGAAACATGGGGCTGGAGGCCTTAGCCGGTGAGCGAGATAACCGACACCCAAAGTCTGTGCGCGGGCAAGGTCTTCAACGCCCTTATGCACGCTTTTTGAGCAAAGCGAATATACAGTAATGCAATCGGCAGGCAAAGCAGCAGTCAACAAAGTCATCATCGGTTCGGAACAGGCCGGTCAACGTCTGGATAATTTTTTATTCCGCACCCTGAAGGGCGTTCCCAAGAGCCGCATTTATCGCATGCTGCGGGAAGGCGAACTCCGGGTCAGCGGCCGCCGCTCCAAGCCGGATTACAAATTGCTTGAGGGCGATGAAGTCCGCATCCCGCCAGTGCGCGTCGCCGAACCCGCCGCAACGCCCCCTATCTCGCCGATTACGCATCCGCTGCTTGATCGGGTGATCTACCGCGATGACAGCCTGCTGGTGATCGACAAGCCAGCGGGTCAGGCGGTGCATGGCGGCAGCGGCGTCAGTCTGGGCATCATCGAGCAATTACGCCAGGAATTGCCGGACGCCCGTTTTCTCGAATTGGCTCACCGTCTCGACAAAGAAACATCCGGTATTCTGGTGCTGGCATTGAAGCGCTCGGCATTGGTCGAGTTGCACCGCATGCTGCGTGATGGCGAGCCGCGCAAAACCTATTTGGCGCTGGCGGTGGGCGAGTGGCGTGATCCGGTGCGCCATATCAAGCTCTCGCTGCACAAATACCTGACCGAAGAAGGTGAACGCCGGGTTGAAGTTAACGACGCAGGCCAACGCGCCCACACCATTTTCAGACGCATCAGGGTTGCCGGCGGCTACAGCCTGCTGGAAGCCGAACTGAAGACCGGCCGCACGCACCAGATACGCGTGCATCTGGCCGCAGTGCATCACCCAATTGCCGGCGACACCAAATATGGCAATGCAGAACTCAACCGACAATTGAAATATCAAGGCCTGAAACGGATGTTCCTGCATTCGGCGCGATTGGAAATTCGCCACCCATTGACCGGTGCCGAATTGAAACTGGAAGCCCCGCTTCCGTCCGATTTACAGGAATTTTTGAATACCCTGGCGTAAAAAAATATTCATAAGTTAATTTACGCCCATCGTTCAAATAAAAACCGAAATGGGCTCCCATCAGGCGAACTTTGCCCTCACTCGACCAGACATAAATCGACAATGCAATCCTGATTTCCGCTTCGTTAGTTGAGCAAACAGGTATATTACAAATGACATAGACAACACATGGTTTGCCGGTTTTTCCCCAGCCATGATGCATATGTTAATTCTGCTTTGATTGCCGATTACATGCTCCCCCAAACCCTCCCGCCCCCACCTCATACGGCAAGCCTGCGCGCAGCTTTGCGTTCAGCCACCCATGCGGCGCATGTGCGCCTTAATCAGCATGCACTGCTGGCTGGCCTGACCCGTCGGGGGTATCCGCTGGACCAATACCGCAGTGTTCTGCGCGCCTATTTTCAGTTCTATCGGTTGGTTGAAAACGCGATTGGAGCTGCGATCACGCAGATAAATCCGGGGTTCGACTATAGCGAGCGGCGCAAGCTCGGTTGGCTGGAAGCCGATCTGGCCCACTTTCAGATCAACCCGCTGGCGGATCCTGATCACACGCCTGCGGCACTGCGTAATCTGCGCATCGATACGCCAGGCAAGTTGATCGGCGTGCTTTATGTCATAGAAGGATCGACTTTGGGCGGTCAAGTGATCGCCCGCCATCTGGCGGAAAACCTGAATCTGACCGCCACGACCGGCGCTCGCTTTTTTACCGCCTATGGCGCATTGATCGAACCGCGCTGGCAGGCGTTTCTTGACTGGGCGGAATCCGTTCAAGCCGCCGGCGAAGTGCACCCGGAAGCCTGCGCGCAAGCAACCACCTTGTTCCAATTGCTTGAGGAATTGCTTGATGTCCACGCTCATCCCATCGACTGACTCAGTCTCCAGCCAAGTGCTGATGCAAGCTCTCGACGGCTGCGCCAGAGAACCCATCCACATCCCGGGATCGATCCAACCCTCTGGTATTTTGCTGGCGGTTTCCCCGCAAGACGGACTGATCCGCATGGTCAGCGCCAATCTGGACAGCCTGTTTCCAGACCAGACGACACCTTGTTTGGGCCAGCCGCTGGCCAATCTGCTTGGCTTGGCACAAGCCCAAAGCCTGCTCCAGGCCGACATCGGCGATTGGCGCCAGTCAACGATTCAGGCGCTGACTCTGACAATAAATGGACATCAAGAAACACACGACGCCCTGATCTACCTGGCGAATGAATTACGGGTTATTGAAATCGAACTACAGGTCGCCAACAACAACAACCTGTTCCATGATCTGTTCATTCCCCTGCGCGATGCCATGTGGCGCCTGGATGCTGAAAATTCCATGCAGCGTTATTGCCAGGCGATGGTTGAACAAGTGCGCCTGCTGACCGGCTATGACCACGTCATGATGTACCGCTTCGAAGCCAACTGGGACGGCATCGTGATTGCGGAAAGCCTCACCGAAGACAGCCCGCCGTATCTGGGAAATCGCTTCCCGGCTTCCGACATTCCGCCACAAGCGCGCGCCCTTTACATCAAGAATCTGGTCCGCCTGCTGGAAGATCGGGATGCGCCGCGGGTGCCTATCATTCCGCACCTTGATCCGATCGATGACCAACCGCTGAACCTGACATATTCGACCCTGCGCAGCATGTCTCCGGTACATCTGGAATATTTGCGCAATATGGGGGTTCGCGCCACGCTGACCATCTCGCTGCTGCAGAACCAACGGCTCTGGGGCTTGATCGCTTGCCATCACAACACTCCCAAATACGTTTCGCTGCGGGAACGCGAACTGGATGAATTCGTCGGTAAAACCGTCAGCCTCAAGCTGTCCACGCTGGACAGTGATGAACGCACCGAATTCAACAACCGGGTGCGCAGCCTGCTCGACAAGATCAGCTCCGAAATTCGCAATTCCGGTCGAATCGACGACGTCATCGATCACAACCAGGTGGCATTGCTCGGCCTGGTGCGAGCGCAAGGCGCGGTGGTCAACATCGGCGGACATTGGCATACCATCGGCATCACCCCATCGATCGCAGATCTCGACGCCTTGTTGCTGACGTTGCGCGCCCGCTCCGACGACAAGGTATTTCATACCGACAACCTCGCATCGGTCCACCCCGCCGCCGCCAAATATCATGATATCGCGAGCGGGGTACTGATCGCTGCCCTGGATGCCAGCCTGCTGAGTTTCATCATCTGGTTCCGCCCTGGCATTTTGCGCACCCTCAACTGGGCCGGTCAACCCGACAAGATTGTCATGCGCGACAACGATGTGCCGCGCATTTCACCGCGCACCTCCTTCGCCACCTGGGCGCAGACCTACCGCGACAAATCCGCGCCCTGGTCGCAGGTCGAAATCGATGCCGCCAACACCCTCGCCCTGGCCATCATCGAAGTACTTTCGCAGCGTGCGCTGGCTTCCAGCGAGGAGAGCTACCGCTTGTTGGCGGAACATTCCACCGACCTGATCGCGCAACTCACTCCACAAGGTCTGTGCAACTTCGTCTCGCCCGCCTGCCTGGACATTCTTGGCATCCCGCCGCGATTGATGATCGGCCTTCCACTGGAGAATTTCACCCTGGAGGAAGATCGCGCCCTGCTGGCTGAAACCCTTACGAATCTGGACACACAAGACACCGCCACCGTGCTGCTGCGGTTCAGACGCCCTGAAGGCGCTCTGGTATGGGTCGAGGCCTCTTTGAAGCGAATCGAATATCTGAACGCACCCGACCAGATCATTCTCAACGCCCGAGATGTCACCCAGCGCCACTTGTACCAACTCGCCATCGAAGATCTGCATCGGCGCAACGCCCGCATCATGGATGCCGCCGGCGAGGGTCTGGTCAGCGTCAAACAAAATGGCGTCATCATCTACGTCAACGAGCAAGCTGGCCGCCTCTTTGGATGCGACCCGCAAAGCATGCTCGGCAAGCATTGCTGCCAAGCACTCACACTGGTTGACGAACGGATCGATGAAAATCAAACCGATGTTGAAGAATGTGAATTACTTGAAACCATTCAGCGCAGCCAGACCCATCAGGCAACGGCAAAAACCTTTCGCCATCATGATGGACACCTGATCCGTCTCGACTATGTCAGCACCCCGGTTGTTGAGAATGGGCAGACGCAGGGTTGTGTCATCGTTTTCCGCGAAACCGCGCGCTCGACAACCCCCGTAGAAGCCGAAGGCGCCACCGAAGCGATACTGAACGCCACCTCCGAAGCCGTCATGATTACCAACGCCAAGGGGGAAATCACTTCGGTGAATCGATCCTTCTCGGAAATCACCGGTTACAGCGAAACCGAAGCCATCGGCCAGACCCCCAGCCTGTTCAAGTCCGGCATTCATACGCAGGATTTCTACAAAAAAATGTGGCAAGACCTGAAGCATGACCACCGCTGGAATGGCGAAATCTGGAACCGGCGCAAGAACGGCGAGATTTATCCTCAATGGGGCAGCATTACCGCCCTCACCGACCCCAACGGTGAAACCCGCAACTATGTAGCCGTATTTTCAGACATTTCCAAAGCCAAGCAGGCCGAGGAAAAGCTTTACCACCTGGCCAATCACGACAACCTGACCGGTTTGCCCAACCGCATGTTGTTCAGCGAGCAACTGGGCGCCGCACTTGATCGATCCAAACGACGCGGCCGCCAACTGGCGGTGATATTCATTGATCTCGACCGCTTCAAGATCATCAACGACACCCTCGGCCATGCGGTCGGCGATTCGTTCTTGCGCGCCATCGCCAAGCGTCTCGATAACGCCAAGCGCAAGGACGAAATCCTGGCCCGTCTCGGCGGCGATGAATTCGTACTGGCGGTGGAAAGCCCGGAAGATCGCGCCAGCCTTGAAGCCATGGCGCAACGCCTGTTGACCAATTTATCCCGCCCCATCGAACTCAACGGCCATGAGTTTGCCCCCACCGCCAGCGTCGGCATCAGCTTGTATCCGGCTGATGGTTTGTTGGCCAATGACCTGATCCGGGCTGCCGATACCGCCATGTATCGAGCCAAAGAACTGGGCCGCAACGGTATCCAGTTTTACTCGCAACAGATGGCCGAGGCGATGACCGAGAAATTCAGTTTGAGCAACGAACTGCGCCGCGCCCTGCGCGACAACGAGTTCCTGCTCTACTATCAACCGCAAGTCGAATGCTTGAGCGGCAAATTAGTCGGTCTGGAAGCGCTGATGCGCTGGCAACATCCGCAACGCGGCCTGGTTTCACCTGGCGATTTCATCCCCATCGCCACCGAACTCGGATTGATCAGCGACTTGGGCGACTGGGCGCTGGAGGCCGCATGCCGGCAGATGCGCACCTGGCTGGATGCCGGTATCGATATTCCTCGGGTCGCGGTCAATGTTGCCCCGGCGCAGTTCAACCAGAGTTTGGTCGAACGGGTTGCCAAAATCCTGGCAAGCTTCAATCTCACGCCTAACCGACTGGAAATCGAAATCACCGAAGGCGCGCTGGAAAGAAGCGAGGAAGTCCGCGAAGTGATGATGCAACTGCGCGGCCTCGGCGTAGAGCTTTCGGTGGACGACTTCGGCACCGGCTATTCCTCTCTCGCCCATATCAAAACCTTCCCGGTGAGTTGCTTCAAGATCGACAAATCCTTCGTCGATCACATCCCCGGCAACCGTCAGGACGAAGCCATCATACGAACCATCATGGCCCTGGGCGACAGCCTCAACATCGAGGTTCTGGCGGAGGGTGTGGAAACCCGCGCGCAATACGATTTTCTCAAAGCCGCTGGAGTCAATGTAATACAGGGCTATTACTTCGACCGACCTCTTCCTGCCGCACAGATCAACACGCTGCTGGACTATCCGCTGGCGAAGCAATGACGCATTAGACGAAAACACCGCTCACCCTGACCGTGCCGAAGATCGGTTCAGGATTCCTTCGACAAGTACAGCACGCGCTGCCCCACCAGAGGCGGGTTGGCCATGAACAGTCCGGGTTAAATTCGGGACAATCCTCGCTCTAGATCCGTCATCAAATCAGCCGGGTGTTCCAGCCCGACTGCGATGCGGATCAAACCATCGCCTATACCCGCCGATGCGCGTTGCTCGGGGGTCAAACGACTGTGGGTGGTGCTGGCTGGATGGGTGATGGTGGTGCGGGTATCGCCCAGATTGGCGGTAATCGACATCACTTGAGTGGCGTCAATCACCTTCCAGGCCGCGCCCTTGCCACCGGCCAATTCAAACGCCACGATGCCGCCACCGGTGCTTTGTTGGCGCATCGCCAAGGCGTGCTGCGGATGCGAAGGCAAGCCAGGATAGAGGACTCTTTCAACTTTTGGATGCGCTTCAAGCCAGGTCGCCAGTTCCAGCGCATGCGCGGAATGCGCTTGCATACGCAAACTCAGGGTTTCCAACCCCTTCAGCAACACCCAGGCGTTGAAAGCGGAAAGCGTCGGCCCGGCGGTGCGGAGAAAGGTATAGACGCCTTCCATCAAGACTTTATTGCCGAGCACCGCCCCGCCCAGCACCCTGCCCTGGCCGTCCAGATATTTGGTGGCGGAATGAATGACAATGTCGGCGCCGAGTTGCAACGGGTGTTGCAAAGCTGGCGTGCAGAAGCAGTTATCGACCGCCAGCCAGGCGCCAACGTCATGCGCAATATCGGCCAAAGCGCGGATATCGCTGACTTCAGTGAGCGGATTCGACGGCGACTCGACAAAAAACAGCCGCGTGGTGGGTTTCACCGCCGCACGCCATTCATCCGGGTCGGTTGGCGAGACGAAGGTGGTCTCGACACCGAATCGACCCAGGATGTTCTGAAACAACTGTACGGTGGAACCAAAAATGGAGCGGGAAGCCACGATATGCTCGCCGGCACGCATCAACCCCATCACCGTGGCCAGAATAGCGGCCATGCCGGAGGCAAATGCAACACAACGCTCAGCACCTTCCAGCGCCGCCAGACGTTCCTCGAACATGCTCACGCCGGGATTGGTAAAACGCGCGTAAATCGGCCCTGGCTCGGCGCCAGAGAAGCGCGCGGCGGCTTCAGCGGCGCTGCCGAAGACAAAGCTGGAAGTCAGGTACATCGCCTCGGAATGTTCCTGAAATTGACTGCGCTGAGTGCCGGCGCGAACCGCCAGCGTATCGGGATGAAGTCCGTCGAGGTTCATGATGCCGCCAGATTAAGGTCCAATTGCCGCGTCGAGGGCGTTGGCATGATCGGAATATCGCCATTGCGCTGCCCTTCCAGGCGCGCCAGGTAAGCATCGGTGATGTCACCCGTCACATAGCAACCATCGAAGCAAGATGCGTCGAACTCCACGATGTCCGGATTGACCGATCTGATCGCGGCGATCAAATCGGGCAATTCTTGATAGATCACCGCATCGGCGCCAATTTCCTCGGCAATTTCCGCATCTGTACGACCATTCGCGAGAAGTTCGTTGCGCGTCGGCATGTCGATGCCATAGACGTTGGGAAAACGCACCGGCGGACTGGCCGATGCAAAGTAAACCGCCGTGGCGCCGGCATCGCGCGCCATCTGAATGATTTCGCGGCTGGTGGTACCGCGGACGATGGAGTCGTCTACCAGCAGGACATTTTTACCCTTGAACTCAAGCGGCATGGCGTTGAGTTTCTGCCGCACCGACTTCTTCCGCGAAGCCTGCCCAGGCATGATGAAGGTCCGCCCGATATATCGATTCTTGATAAAACCTTCGCGATACGACAAACCGAGTTTGAATGCCAGCTGTAATGCGGACGGTCGACTGGTATCCGGAATCGGCACCACCACATCGATTTTCAGATGGCCGAAATCGCGTTTGATCTTTTCCGCCAGGAATTCACCCATGCGCAAACGGCTTTCGTAAATCGAAGCGCCATCCATGACCGAATCCGGTCGAGCGAAATAGACGTATTCGAAAATACAGGGGGTAAAACGCGCTTTCGGTGCGCAAATCTGACTGTAAATCTCACCTCGCGCATCAACCAATATCGCCTCACCTGGCGCAACATCGCGCAGCACCTGATAGCCCATCGCCTCGATTGCGACGCTTTCCGAAGCCAAAATCCATTCCGGGCCTTCCGCTGTATCCATGCGTCCGATGAGCAGCGGCCGGATGCCATTCGGATCACGGAACGCCAGCAGACCAAATCCCGCGACCATCGCCACCACTGCATAAGCGCCTTTGCAACGTCGATGCACACCGGTAACAGCGGCGAACACATCTTCAACCGTCAGTCGGTGGCCATGTACCGCTTCCTGCAACTCATGCGCCAGCACATTCAGCAGAACTTCCGAGTCTGAACCGGTATTCACATGACGCAGGTCGTCCATGAACAATTCCTGCTGCAAGGCCTCGGTATTGGTGAGATTGCCGTTATGGCCGAGCACGATGCCGAATGGCGAGTTGACATAGAACGGCTGTGCTTCAGCCGAACTGGCGGCGGAACCGGCGGTTGGATAACGCACATGCGCGATGCCGATATTGCCGACCAGATTGCGCATGTCGCGAGTCCGAAAAACGTCTCGCACCATGCCCATCTGCTTGTGCATGTGGAACATGCTGCCATCCATGGTGACAATACCGGCGGCATCCTGGCCCCGGTGTTGCAGCAATTGCAGGCCGTCATAAAGCAACTGGTTGACGGTTTGATGCGAGAAGATACCAACGATGCCACACATGACGGGTGCCTTTATCCTTGAAACCGAAATTGGAAGCAGCCGAGCGCGGGGCTAAGAAAATGGCTGGCAAGAGAGCGAAACCGTATCGATCCAGCGCGGGCGCATCCCGCATACCCGTCACGCGAGTGCGACGACGCTTCGAACCAGTCCGCGGCGAGGCGGAATTGCGCCGCCAGACGGTTTGTCCACGCCGGGATCGGACACGTCGCGGGTTCACCCAATCGGTGAGCGTGAAAGAGGGCGTTAAACATGGATTGCATGCGGTCTCGCAAGGGAAAAGGAGCGGTCAACTGCGGTTTTGAGATTCATGGTTGAAAATTCAATAATGAATCAGCGCCGCCACTTCAGATGGCAGCCAGAGGATGGCAAGCCCGATCGAATCAAGCGAAGTCATGGCCCGAGCAGAACCGGACTGAAACCTTTGGCCTTGAGCCTGGCTTGAATTTCCAGTGCTTTTTCATGTTTAGGAATGGGGCCAACACGGACGCGGAACTGGTTATTGGTGCTGACCAGGACGACATTAAAACCCGCAGCGACCGCCTTTTCATGCAATTGACGCGCGTTCGACTCGCTGCCGAATGCGCCCAACTGAAGAAAATAACCTTGCGTGGAAAAGGTCTTGTCCGGTTTCAATTCCGGCTTTGGTGGGGGTTTGACCACGGTTTTTTCCGCGACAACAGCGGCAACAGGCGGTTTTGCTTCTTTCTTCGCGGCATCGACAGGCGGTGCGGCCGGGGTTGCGGCCGGGGTTGCAACCGGGCTCTCGACCGGCGCGACCGGCTGCGTCGGTTCGGCGGTTTGAACACCGGCGGCAGAATCCTCCGACGGTATCGGCGACACCACAGCCGGCGCCGGCTCAAACGGCGTGTTTTGCGCGGGAATACGAATATCCACATCCGGCCCCAGCGGCTTTGGCTCGCTGTCAAACAGCATCGGCAGAACGACGAATGAGGTTAGTGCGATGGCAACCGCGCCAACCAGTCGCCGTCGCGCGCGGCGGCGTAAGGCCTGTTCATCCTGAGTCACCACAAGTTCAGCCATTACAGTTGATTTCCGCTAGTCATTTCAGACATCACCTCGGCCACGGTATGGAACGAGCCGAAAGCGAGAATTGTATCAGCCGGCCCGGCCTGCAAACATGCCGCGAGCCAGGCTTCGCGCACACTGACGTGACTGACAAAGGCGCAATCACCCGCCTGTAAAATCAGCCCAATACCCGCCGCATCAAGGCCTCGCGGCAAGTCCAGGCCGGCGGCATGCCAGAGATGAATAAACGGCCGTAAAGTCTGCACGACTGCGGCAACATCTTTGTCCGCCAGCATCGCGAAGACAGCAAAGACGCGACCGCCCGGCGGCAAATCGGCCAGGCTTGCAGCCAGCGCCCGCGCCGCATGCGGATTATGGGCAACATCGAGCAGCCGCAGCGGCTGCCGTCCAACCACCTGAAAACGCCCAGGTTGACGCGCCAAAGCCAAACCCGCGCGCATCGCTTTGATATTTACCGGCAGCCGCTCGTGCAGCGATTGCAGCGCCGCCAAAGCGCAGGCGGCATTGGCGTATTGATGCCGGCCAGGCATAGCCAATCTGGGTAAGGCCGCATACACATGCTCAGCCAAACGACAAGTCCAACCGGACTCGCCGACGTCCACGCGAATATCCACACCAAAGCATTGCAGCGCCGCGCCGATCTCGGCGGCGTGGGCCAACAAGCTATGCGGCGGAGCATTCTCGCCACAAATCGCGGGCCGCCCAGAACGGAAAATACCGGCTTTTTCAAAGCCGATGGCTTCACGCGTATCACCCAGGAATTGCTGGTGATCCAGATCAACACTGGTCACTACCGCGCAATCGGCATCCCAGGCATTGACCGCATCAAGTCGCCCGCCCATGCCGACTTCCAGCACCGCAACGTCTACAGCGGCATCCTGAAACAACCACATTGCCGCCAGCGTGCCCTGTTCGAAATAGGTTAACTGAATATCGCCGCGCGCACCCTCGACCGCCTCCAGCGCCGCGCACAACTCGGTATCGGTCGCCGTGCGAGCATCCAGATGCACGCGTTCGTTGTAGCGCAGCAAGTGGGGCGACGTATAACAGCCGACGCGATACCCCGCCGCCGTCAACATCGACTCCAGATAGGCGCACACCGAGCCCTTGCCATTGGTGCCGCCGACAGCAATCAACGGAAAACTTGGCTGCAACCCGAGCCGATCTCGCACCAAGGCAACCCGATCAAGGCCCAGCACGATCGTTTCCCGGTTGCGGGATTCAAGATAATCAAGCCACGACTCAAGCGTGGAGGGTAGATTCAAAGCACTTTCACACCCATAAATTCCGGCTTTTCCGGCTTACTGAACGGACGATCTGGACATCAGTTGCGCGCACAGACGCGCCAGAGTCTGTTTCATTTCACGGCGATCCACGATCAAATCGATGGCGCCATGTTTGAGCAGAAACTCGGAACGCTGAAAACCTTCCGGCAAGGTCTCGCGTACGGTCTGCTCGATGACACGCGGCCCGGCAAAGCCGATCAACGCTTTCGGCTCACCGATGATGATGTCGCCCAGCATGGCGAAACTGGCCGATACACCGCCCATGGTCGGGTCGGTCAACACCGAGATGAACGGCAAACGGTTGGCCGAAAGTTGCGTCAGCGCGGCAGAAGTCTTGGCCATCTGCATCAGCGAATTAAGACCTTCCTGCATCCGCGCGCCACCGCTGGCGGCAATGCAGATGAACGGTTTCTTCCCGCGCACAGAAGCTTCCACCCCGCGCACAAAACGCTCGCCAACCACCGAGCCCATCGAGCCGCCCATGAAGCGGAATTCAAAAGCCGCTGCGGTGACCGGCATTTCAAACATGCTGCCCTCCATCACCACCAGCGCATCGTGCTCACCAGTCTCTTTGCCGGAATCGCTGATGCGGTCGAGATAACGCCGGCTATCCTTGAATTTGAGCACGTCGACCGGCAGGATGTTGGCGCCGATTTCATTGCGCCCCTTCTCGTCAAGCAACAACTCCAGACGCTGGCGTGCGCCAATACGGTTGTGATATCCGCAATATTTGCAGACATGCTTGTTGTTTTCCAGATCGGAGGCATAAAGCACTTCTTCGCAACTCGGGCACTTGCTCCACAAGCCCTCGGGCACCACTTTTTTGGCCGATTCGCGGCGTTTGATTTTGGGCGGAATCAGTTTCTGGAACCAGCTCATGCTTGCATCCTCATTTATCCAGGGCGGCGCGCACGCCAGCCACAAAGTTTTTCACGTTATCCAGCATCGCATCCGGCGTGGATTGCTCGATTTCCTGCACGATGCGAGA
>JFJP01034036.1_pt1 | contig 25572 bp, 22 predicted proteins | sample 431651 | NCBI WGS metagenome assembly JFJP01 (sample SAMN02602958, study PRJNA72255) | Microbial mat metagenome, whole genome shotgun sequencing project. | biome: fresh water; feature: sink hole; material: water; isolation source: purple microbial (photo- and chemosynthetic) mats found in...
AGTTCTCCGGTGAATCCAGCGACGGTCAGGAGGCCTTTGACGTCAATGTCGAAAATCCCCCCGATATCCTGATTGCCGACGTCCGTATGCCTGGCCTCGACGGGCTGCAACTGGCTGAAAAACTTCTGTTTGTTAATCCCCACCTCCAGGTGGTGATTGTCAGCGGTTACAATGAATTTGAGTACGCCCGCCGGGCGATCTCCATCAAGGCGGTCAGCTACTTGCTCAAACCCATCGAGGCTCAAGAGCTTCAAAAGACTTTGGCGCGGGCTGTCCAGGCCTTAGATAAGGTAAGGGAGAACGAAGATCTTCGAAGCCGCATTCCTTTCCTTGAAGGAAAATTGGCCCTGGATGTGCTCGAAAGCAACGAGGGAGAGTCTATCGCCAGGTTCGAACAGTGGGTCCATCAGCAGGGTTGGGATAGGGCCTCGTATATGGCCTTGGTGCTGAGCTTCGACCCATCCGGCTATGACTTTGACGGCTTTTTCCAGATTGTCCAGTTGCTGGTGGAGAAGTGGTTTGAAAAGACGGCAATAGTCCTTCTTTACGAAGGAAAAGACTCTCTGGCCCATGGGATCGTCATCCTGAGCAGCGAAGCGCCCAAGGGGGCAGAATTCCTTCGCAAACTGTCCCAGTCGATGACGCTCGAGAACCTTTTGGGGGTTACGGTTTACGCCGGCGACAGCGTGGGTTCCGCCAACGATCTGCGTGCCTCCCATCGGCAGGCGCTGCGGGTTCTCGAAACCAGAAAAGCGGGGGATGAGAGTGCGCTTCCACCCCCGTATCCCCTCGATCTGCAAAAAGATCTCGTTGCCTCGATTCTGCTGGCCGATGAAAAGCTGTTCCTCACAAACTTGGACAGGGTCAGACACTATTTTTCGGAAACACCCAATATCCCCTTTGCCACCATCCGGGTTTTTTTTCATGCTGTCACGTCCGAAATCATCAAGTTGATCCTCGATGGGGAGAATTGGGCCTCACCCATTATCGAACAAGGCCTGGATTTCTGCTCGGGGCTCTATGAGTACCATGATCTGCCCTCGCTGCTCGGTTGGTTGGATGTCTATGGGCGGAAAGCCCTGTTGCTGTCCTCACCCATCAACGTCGGGAAAATCGTAGATGAGGTGGCAAAGTACCTGGAACAGAATCTCCACGAAGCGCTTTCCCTCAACAGGGTCTCTTCGCTTTTCCGGGTGAACTCGAGCTATCTCAGCACTATGTTTATGAAACGGAGGGGCGTTGGGTTTCTCGACTATCTGACGCGGCTTCGGATGAGCAAAGCACGGGACCTTCTGGTTGGTTCAGACACGAATGTCGGGCGCATTGCCGCTCAAGTGGGCTATGACGACGTCCGCTACTTCGGCAAAGTGTTCAAAAAATATGAGGGTTGCATGCCCTCCGAATTTCGAAAGCGGGCTGAAGAGCCTTCTGGCCAAGCATGAGCGGCTGGTTTCTCAAGATGGTGTTGAGCTTGATCCTCACCTCCCTTGTACCTCTTGTATTCCTGAGCTACGTAACCTTCTCAGAATACCGGTCGATGATCGAGCAAACGACACTGAATTACCGGGCTGAGCTGATGCGGCTCTTTAGTGAGAAATCCGACGCCTTTCTGAAACAGCTGGATACCCTCTCGATGACGGTCTTTCAGGATCAGGCTCAACAACTCATTGTTGACCTCCAGCGGCTGCCACCCGTTGAACGGATTCAGTCCATCATGGAACTGGATGGCCTTTGGAACAAACAAATTGACTTCCACGGCTTTTCCCATCGGCTGAAAGGTGTCTACCTGCTCGATTCGGAAGGGCATGTGATCTTTGATGGGACTGGACTCGTCCCTCCTGGTCGAGGTTTTGCCGGATACCGCCCCTTTGTCGAGTTCCAACAAAGCGGTGAGAACAGTGCGCTGATTCCCGGGTTGGGCAGTTTTGACATGCTCTTTATCCGCACCATTCGGAAGGTCGCAACCCCTCTACAGAATCTGGGTTACGTGGCTTTGGATTTTGGGATTGAGCAGATTGCCGCCAATTGGGACCCGTTTCAACTCGATGCCGACAGCCGCATCTCCATCCTCGATGAAACAGGACGGATCTTGTTTGATTCCGATAGCAAAAATATGGGTCAACAGGCTGACTCGTCCCTCACAAAAGGGACGACTCTGACCAGTTACACCATTACCGGGAGTGACGGCTATCGGCAACTTGTTTGTACGTATCGCTCACAGTTTTCCGGCTGGACGTTTGTGACCTATGACTCGGTAGATTACCTGATGCAAGGAGCTGCTGCGCTTTTAGGCAGCGTTGTAGCGATTACCGTCATGGCAGCACTTCTGGCCATTTTGGTCTCGTTGATCTTGGCGAGGGGTCTTCTGCAACCGGTCCGGAGGCTCCGCGATGCGATGTGGAAGGTGCATAGTGGAGATTTACTTGCACATGTGGATATTCGCTCCCGGGACGAAATCGGCGAGTTGGGGTTGGTGTTCAACGAGATGTTGCAACGAATCCGACATCTCGTCGACGAGGTTTACACGACCCAGCTCCGAGAAAAAGAATCGCAGCTGGAAGCCCTACAGGCTCAGATCAATCCTCACTTCTTGTACAACACCCTGGAAAACATCCGCAGCATTGCCAATCTTGAGGGTATTGACTCCATTGAACGGATCGCCAAGTCGATGTCCAGGATGTTTCGTTACAGCATAAAACCAGGGGGACCTTTTTCGACCATTGGAGAGGAGATTATTCACATTCGTGACTATCTCGAGATTGTGGCGATCCGCTTTGAAGGTAAAATCCAAGTCAAAATCGAGGTGCCAGCCGAACTGGAGCCCTATCCCATCGTGCGACTGATTCTTCAGCCCATTGTTGAGAACAGCATTCACCATGGCCTGGGTTTAAAGAGAGGAAGCGGGAGTTTACAGGTGACCGCCGTTCGAGATGGCGAAGATATCCTGCTCGTGGTTGAGGACGATGGAATCGGTATCGATGAGGCGACGCTCTCTGACCTCAATGCCTCTTTTAGGGCACGAACGAAAAGCACTCTCCGGGCTCGTGGAGAAACCGGGGTAGGTTTGGGCAATGTGCATGGAAGAATCGCCATGTATTTCGGGGAAGGCTATGGATTGACGATCGAGAGTGTTGTGTCCCAAGGCACGAAGGTCACCGTCCGCATTCCCCTTGTGTCTTCAGCACCCTTCTTGTAAACTACCATATATCGATGCAACAACCATATATGAATGAGGTTTTCTTTGAGTATTATTCCTGCTTTGGACCGGGGCTTGGCGGTGGTTGAGTACCTGGTCTTGTCAGGCAGTTCCCAGCGCTATGTCGATATCAAAAAAGCCTTGGGGACGATTTCCGATGCCAGCTTGAACCGGCTGCTGTCGTCCTTGGTTGGCTCGGGGTACCTCGCCAAAGATGCCGAGGGCCGCTATGTTACTGCTCCGCGGATGGATTCGTGGGGTCGAGTTCTTGGGGTGAAGCTCCACATCGCTGTGATAGCTGTGTTGGCGGTTCGGGCTGCCGCAGCTGAGGCCCGTGAATCGGCCGCCTTCGGGCTACTCACGGGTGAGCGCATCGAGATTCTCGCCAGCGAAAGCTGCGACAACTCGGTGACCATCATCGCCCCGGGCCAGACCCTCCCTTTTGCGGCCGACCATGTGGGTTCGCTGGCTGTCCTTGATACCGTTTGGGGGGCAGACCGGTCCCGCTATGAACAGCTGCTGTCCTCGTCTTTCAGCCGCATGAAGGCCCCGGATGCCGCCACCAGAGCCATCGCCGCCTCGAAACGGGACGACTACTATTTTGGCGAGGCACAGACACGCGTCGGTGTCAGCCGCGTTGCTCTGCCGTTTTGCCAAGAGGATCAGGTGGGGGTCTTGTTCATGACTATGCCTTCCGAACGACTTGTGGGAAAGGATGCCCACTACGCGGCCATTCTCCGCCGCATCATACGACGTGTTCAAAATAAGGATGCCTCATGGACCTGATTTCCATTCTCCTCGATCTTGTGTTTGGTGCCGCCATCGGCTTTGCCATTGGAATTTCCGGTATTGGCGGAGGCGTCCTTATCATGCCGGTGCTCACCGGAATTCTGGGAGTGGCCCCATCAGTGGCTGTGGGAACCGCCAGCCTGTACTCGTTGATCACCAATTCCTTTGCTATTATCGAGCATCATCGGCTCAAGACCATCAATAGACATACGACGGTGATCTTTCTGTCGGGCGCCCTGCCGGGAACGCTGCTCAGTTCTTTGCTGATCAATGCTTTTGTGAACCAGGGTTCGGGCCAAGAAGGAATTCTTCAGTTCCAACTGTTTCTGAAGTGGCTCATCATCTCCATCATCGCCGTGACCTTCGGCATCATGCTCTTTAGCCTCCTCAAGAACAAAACCGAGAGTCCCCGCAGCCAACCTCGCCTCGTGGCTTTGGTCCTTAGTTTTGTAGTTGGCGCCTTGATCGGGGCCACCTCCATTGGAGGCGGTGTGCTGATCATACCGGTGCTGTCCCTTTTTTTTGGTCTCAGCAACAGACAGACCGTTGGAACCTCACGCCTTATTGCCATGGCCTTGGTATTGGTCAGCTCCGTTGTCTATGGAATCGGGGGGCAGGTGGATTATCTGACGGCCGTTCTGATGTCGCTGGGTTCTTTTGTTGGTGTCTTCTTCGGCAGCCGCATGTCCGTGAGAATCTCCGACCGGAGGCTGGGTATCCTTATGCTGGGATTAGTTTTCGTTTCTGGTGTCATCATGACCTTCGGTATTGCGGGTCATTGATGAAGCAGCCCTTCCATGCCATGACGAAGCCGGTGGGCCCGGCCTGCAACCTCGCCTGTGAGTACTGCTTTTACCTCGACAAAGCAGGACTCCTCTACCCGGGGGAATCGGGGCAAGCACGGATGAGCCCTCACTTGCTGGAACAGTATGTGAAAGACTACATCGCAGCCCAACCTCCCCACACCCCTGAAGTGACCTTTGCCTGGCAGGGGGGGGAGCCCACCCTGGCGGGCCTGGAGTTTTTTGAAACTGTTGTGGTGCTTCAAAAGAAGCATTTCCGGCCGGGGATGACCCTTCGGAACGCCTTCCAAACCAACGCAGTGTTGGTCGATGAAAACTGGGCCCGTTTTTTTCACCGCGAAGGCTTTCTGATCGGCGTGAGCATTGACGGCCCCCCAGAACTTCACGATCGGTTCCGATACGACCGAGGCGGGCACGGCTCTCTCGAGAAAGCCTTGACCGGTATCGGTCATCTCAAGGCTGCCAAGGTCGATTTCAACACCCTCACGGTGGTCAATTCGCTCAATGCCGCCGAACCCCAGTCCGTTTACCGCTTCCTGAAATCCATCGGGTCCACGTTTCTGCAGTTTATTCCCCTGGTGGAAGCCGACTCCAAAGCTGTGGTCAGTTCCAGGTCGGTGACAGGGGGGCAGTGGGGAACCTTTTTGAATGGGGTCTTTCATCAGTGGCGCAAGCACGACGTCGGTTCTGTCTTCGTGCAGCTCTTCGATGTGGTGTTGGCCCTGCATATGGGGTATCCGGCCAGCCTGTGCGTCCATGCCCCCACCTGCGGCCGGGCTGTTGCCGTCGAAAAAAACGGCGATGTGTTCAGCTGCGATCATTTCGTGGACCCCGCCTTTCGTCTGGGAAACCTATCGACCCAATCCCTGTCGGTGATGGTCGACTCGCCCTTTCAGAAAGCCTTTGGCGATGCCAAGTCCCGTGACCTTCCCCGAGAGTGTCAGATCTGCGGATTTCTGCCGTTGTGCCACGGTGCCTGCCCCAAGGACCGGCTGCTGCCGGCAACCGGCGGGAAGCTTAACTGGCTTTGCGAAGGCTACAAAGCGTTCTACGCCGAAACCACGCCCTATTTTCAAGCCATGGCCCGGGCCCTGAACCAAAGGTTGCCGGCCTCGGAATACAGACGGTTTCTCTAACTTAACGGGCCGACTGCGTCTCCTCGTGCCAGCTCATCAACCGCAACGTTGCCCCGGCGCCCAGGGTAAACAGCACTACCAGCGCAATAAACGGTGCCAGAGGATTCACCGTGAACAACCAGCCGGCAAACCAGCCTGTGGGGATGGACAGCAGCATGGCCATCATATTGACCAGACCGAACAGCTCGGCTTTCTTCTCTTCGGGCACCGAGTTCATAAACACCGAGTCGCGGTAGGTACCAAGCAACAGGAACGCCGCCGAGCTGAGACCTTGAATGAACAGAACCGCAAACAAAAGGCCTCCACCCAGGAAAAGGAAGGCGGCGGCACCTCCGACGCAGACTAGAAACCCTACCAGCAGTCCCAACCGCTCGGCGTTTTTGGGGATGCGGGGCAACACAAAAAACACCAGGATAATGGAAATCAAACTGTTGACCGCCGGAACTACCGACAGCTCGGTGGTCGAGTACCCCAGGTTGTCTTTCAAGTACAGAATCTGGAAAAACGTGAAAGATTGAACCGCCTGGGCGATCAAAAAGATCATCGTCAGCACGGCAAAGTGTTTATCCTTCGAGGCATGCAAAAGGCTACTCAGCTGCTGGGCAATAAGCTGGAACAGCGACACGTCCTTGACTTTCTCTTTGACACGAGCGCCGTTGATCGTTTCCGTGGTCCAAAAATACCTTAGAACGAACATGACCGTCATAAACAGGGCGCCCAGCAGGTAGGTGACCCGCATGGTGGGCACCACCCCGTAGTGGTCCAACAGAAGCCCCGCCGCCAGGGTGACGAACCCGCCCAGCGAACCGATCAGGTTGGAAATTCCATACACCTTGACCCGCTGGTCTTCCCGGGCGTCTTCGGTGAGCAGCAAATTCCAAGAAACCATCACCACGCGGACGGCCGAATTGAACAGCACCGCCACCAAGAACCACACAAAGTTCTGGGCAAAGGCCCAGATCACCATGCTCACCGACCACGACAGAACGTCCCAGACCAGACTGGTGATGTGGCGGCCGTACTTATTGGTAACGGGGCCGGCAAGAATAAAGAAGAGAAAGGAAAACAGCAGCCCGGCAGAGTTGACCAGTCCCATTTCGATCTCTGTCAGACCCAGTCCTTTCATATACAGCGGAGCAAAATACACAACGACTCCCCCGAAAAGGGCCCACAGGGGTTCGACAATCAGGCAGTTGCGGGTATTGCGGGGTAAATCGTTCAGAATTTTCATGAAGGAACCATCATAGATCTCTGGGTCGACTCTGCCCAGGGGGTGTAGAATCGACCCATGGCCTCTTCCCTTGTCGACCTCGTGAATCCTCTTCAAGGCACCCGTGCGGTTCCTGAATTCAGTTGTGGACACACGCTCCCTTTGGTGCAGCGACCGTGGGCGAAAACAGGCTGGTCCCTGGTCACCGGTCGGGTCCCCTGGTCCTTCCATCCCGACCTTCCCAAGCTTCAGGGTATCGGTACTGAGACGTTTCAGCTCTGTCCCCAGACCGGTCCTCTTGTCACCGACCCCGTCCGGCGGGCTTCGGCGTACCGGCTTGATAAAAGTCTGGTAACCCCCTACCGCCTGAAAACCGATTTTTTGCGCTACAGGGTGACCGCCGAGCTGGCACCTTGGGACCAAGGGGCTGTGTTGCGCCTGACCTGGGGGGAGGGCGGTGTGTCGCGGCTGTTGTTTGAGGGTGTCGTCCCGACTCTCTCCTGCGACCGTCCCGTGGCCCGTTCCGGTCAGGCGGACGGGGTTTCCTGGGTCGAGTTTGATCTGCCCCGAGGCACCGTTCTAGAAGTTCGGATGGGACCCTCCGACGAGCGTACCCTTGAGCAGCTGGCCGACGAAGGTGCCGTCGAATGGAACCGCCTATTGGGACGTTTCGAAGTCGAGGGGGGAACCGAGGAGCAGCGGCGGACTTTCTACAGTTGCCTCTACCGGGTGCTGTGCAGCCGAGGCACCGATGTCTGGCGGACGGTGTTTCCGCTCTATGCTTTGGCTTACCGGGATGAGATTCCTGCCATTCTGGAACGCTGGGGGGCCGTAGCGTTTCCCGAGGCATTGGTCGCCGAAGCTCTGTCCAAGAAGGTTGCCGGTGTTGACCCTGACAAGGCCTGGAATTCTTTGAAGGCCCTGGTGCCGCGTACCGCCGACCCTCTCCAAGTTTCCCGTTCCCTCGAGCTTGCCTATGGCGACTGGTGCCTGGCCCAGATCTGCCGCGTGTTGAAAAAGGATGGAGAAGCCCGCCTCCTCGATGACCGTTCCAAGGCCTGGCAGCATCTGTTCGATCCTTCTATGGGATTCTTCCGTCCCCGGGAAGCCGACGGCGAATGGACCGAGGGCTTCAACCCTCTGGCCTGGGGAGGGACTTTTTCGCAAGGATCGGCTTGGCAGGGAGGTTGGGCTGTGTGCCAAGATCCAGAGGGATTGATCTCAGCCCTTGGAGGGCCTGAAGTGGCCTTGGCCCGGCTCGACACCCTGCTGGCGCTCAAGCCCCTGTTCCACCTGGGCACGCACACTCAAGAGATCCACCCTATGACCGAAATGGCCGTCACCGACTTCGGCCAGTACGCCCACGGTTTGCCGGTTACCCATGGAATTCTTTGGTATTACGCGCTGGCAGGGCGGCCCGACAAAACCGAAAAACAAACCCGGCGGGTGCTCGACCAGCTTTATGGCCCCGGCGTGGATGGTTTCTGTGGCGACGAAAACGATGGAAACCTGTCCGCCTGGTACCTTTGGGCCGCCTTGGGCCTCTATCCTTTCTGCCCTGGCAGCCCCGACTATGTGCTGGGTTCGCCCTTGTTTTCCAAGGTCACCATACAGAGCGGTGACGGTCGGACTTTGGTGATCGAAGCACCAAACAATGGCCCCGAGGCGGTCTACGTGCGCAAGCGTACACTCGGCAACATTGTGCTCACCGATCCGCGGGTCAGTCATGCCGATTTATTCGATCTGGGGCGACTTGTTTGCGAGATGGTCGATCGAACCGACAGAATTTGATACACTCGGCCCATGAAACGATTTTTCTTTCTCCTCGTCCCTCTTGCCCTGTTTTGGTCCTGTCAGGCCGCTGTTCCCGTTGCCCCTCCTGAAGCCTATTCCGCCAATGCCGAGGCCAGTTACGCTTTTGGCATTTCCGTCGGGGCCAACTTGGCAAAGACCCGTATCGCCTTCGACTGGGAGGCCTTCAACAAAGGGCTCAAGGAGGCCTATGAGGGTCGCCCCTCGTCGCTTTCTGCCGATCAACTGAAGAAGGCCATCGAAGATGCCACCGTCGAGTCCATTACCAAACGTGCCGGAGTCAACGCGGTAACGGAGAAAGCCTATTTCGAAGCCAATGGAAAAAAGCCGGGGATTATGACCACCGTCAGCGGCCTGCAGTACGAAGTGATTGTACCGAGTAACGGTCCCAAACCGGCTGCCAAGGACACGGTGGTCATCCTTTACCAGGGTTCCCTTACCGAAGGGACATTGTTTGAGAACCGAACCGACCGAAAGGCACCCGTCACTGTTCCTGTGGCCAAGCTTTTTCCCGGCTTTGCGGAAGGGGTCAGCCTGATGTCCGTCGGTTCAAGGGTGCGCTTATTCATTCCCTCCAGCCTGGCCTTCAAGGCTCAGGGCAGGTTGCCGACCATCGAACCCAACGTTCCCCTGATTTATGAGGTGGAACTGCTGTCAGTTAAATAACCCGCAGCAACACGCCTTTGAGGTATTCCGCCTCGGGCATACTGGTCCGGATGGGGTGGCAGGGTGCTTGGTGCAGCTGCCGCACAATGTCCACCCGTCGGCCCGAGTCCTTGGCGGCAAAGGCGATCATTTCGCGGAAGGCGGCAAAATCGACCAGCCCGCTGCAGCTGAAACTGGCCAGGTAGCCGCCGGACTCGATCAGCTTCAGAGCCTGTAGGTTCAGGTCCTTGTACCCGCGCATGGCCTTTTCCAGGTGGTCGCGGCTTGTGGCCAGCTTCGGCGGGTCGAGCACAATGGCACCAAAGGTATCGCCGCGTTTTTTCAAGTCTCGGAGCAGCTGGAAGGCGTCTCCCTCCAGCACTTCCTTGGGCTCCCAGCCCCCCAGCGCCAAGTTTCTGCGCGCCTGGGCGAGGGCGTCGGCGCTGCTGTCGAGCAGGGTCACCGACTTCGCTCCGGCGGCCAGGGCCGCCACCGCAAAGCCGCCGGTGAAGGTGAAAGCGTCCAGTACGCTGCGGCCCTCCAGCCACGGCGCCACCAGAGAGCGGTTGTCCCGCTGGTCGGTGTAGAAGCCAGTCTTCTGGCTGGCGGGGTTCACCAGGTAACGGTTGCCGTTTTCGGTGATCTCAATCTCGCCCGGGGCCTCGCCCCAAAGCAGCCCTTCGACTTCGGGCAGCCCTTCCAGACGGCGTCCATCGCCGTCCGACTTCTCCCAGATTCCCTTAAGCCCGGGCACCGTCCTGGCAAAAAGCGCGGTGATCAGTTCCTTGACCCGGTCGGCTCCGCTGGTCAGAAACTGAACCACCAGGTACGGCCCGAACTTGTCGGCAATCAATCCGGGAATTCCGTCGGACTCAGAAAAGAAGACTCTCAACGCGTCGGTCTGCCTGGTGAGCGGAAGGCGTAATGCCCAAGCTTCCTCGATCCGCCTGCGGTACCAAAGTTCATCGACCTCGGCAGCCTGAACCCACTCCATCAGGCGGATGCGGATCTTCGAGGTAGGGTTGTATTGACCGTAGGCCACGAAGGCTCCTTCGGCCGTCCTGACCTCGACGATTTCCCCCGCTCCCGGGGACCCTTCCTGCCGGGCCACAGCCCCCGAAAAAATCCAAGGATGACGGTTGAGGGCCAGTTTCTCCCGGCCGGGAAACAAGTGGATGCGTTTCATTCGGTCAGTCTAGCATACCTGACAGGCTGTCAGAACTTGCCGGGGATAACATTTGAATGTACATTCAATAGATGGTTCCCACTTACCCCGAGTTTGCTCCCATCAGCCTGACCATGCGTGCTGAACTGCACCCCTGGTTTCAGAGTCTCGAGGCGGGTCTTTCCGAGTTCACCTTTTCAAATATCTTCTTATTTCGCCACAACTACGACTACCAAGTCAGTCGTTTTGCCGAGGGAAAATACCTGCTGACAGGAACCAAGAACGGTCAGTCTTTTTTCTCGGCTCCCTGGGGGCCTCCGCCCCTGCCGGTCATCCACGAGCTCTTGAAGCAAGTCGATTTTTACAAAAACCTCAGCGAAACCCAAGTTGCTGAATACCGTGCGATGTTGGAGGCTGCCGGATGCACCGTTGTGGAAGACCGCGACAACTTCGATTATCTGTACGACAGCACCGAAATGGCGACGTTGGAGGGGAAGAGGTTCCACAAGAAGCGCAACCACATCCATCAGTTTTTTGCCGCTTACCCTTCCGGCTTCGAGGGACGTATGATGGATTCCAGCCAGGCTGACACCGATGCCGCTTTGGCCATGCTGGAGCATTGGCAGAGCACCCGCGAAGACAAGTCTGACTATCTGCCGTCCAAAGACGCAATCGTCCACCGGGATGAACTTGAGCTGACGGGCAGGATCTGGACGATGAACGGACACCCCATCGGGTTTGCGCAGGGCGAACCGACCCAACTTGGAAAGACCTTCACCATCCATTTTGAAAAGGCCGACGGTTATGAGTACAAGGGCGTCTACCAGGCTGTGTTTTTCGACTGGGCTGGTTTGCTGAAAAACCAGTATTCTCTCATCAACCGCGAACAAGACCTGGGCGACCCTGGTCTGCGTCAGGCGAAAGAAACCTATCGTCCCGTCGGCTTTGTGAAGAAATACCAGGTTTGGCTTAACCAAGGAAACCCTACAAACCCGTAGGGGTGTGGGCGATATCTGTAACATTTTCGTCCCTTTTTCGAATGTGGTTCTTGCCTAATTCGTTGTAAAAGGCCACAATTTATCGAAACTAAGCATTGGCACGAAAATTGCTGATCTAACACGATTTCCCATGAATTCAAGGAGAGACGACATGTCCGAGACCGTCGAGACCGTCAGCGGAGTACCCGCTCTATTCGGCTGCAATACCTTCAACGATGCCACCCAGCGAGAGCGCCTGCCCAAGTCGATTTACAAGGAACTGAAACAGGTCCGCGAGGGCAAGAAGAAACTGACCGGCGAGGTCGCCGAAGTGGTGGCCAACGCTCTCAAAGATTGGGCCCTCGAAAAAGGTGCCACCCACTACACCCATTGGTTTCAACCCCTGACTGGCATCACCGCCGAGAAGCACGACTCGTTCATCAGCCCCACCAGTGACGGTCGGGTCATCATGGAGTTTTCGGGCAAGGAACTGACCCAGGGTGAACCCGACGCTTCGTCCTTCCCTTCCGGCGGTCTGCGGGCCACCTTTGAGGCCCGAGGATATACTGCCTGGGATGCTTCGTCCCCTGCCTTCCTCAAGAGCGATGCCACCGGCGTGACCCTGTGTATCCCCACCGCCTTCGTCGGGTACCACGGCCAGGCCCTCGACAAGAAGACCGCGCTGCTTCGCTCCATGGAAGCCTTGAATGTCCAGGCCGTCCGCGTTCTCAAGGCCCTTGGTAACACGACTTCCTCGAGAGTTGTGACCACCGTCGGTCCCGAGCAGGAATACTTTCTTATTGACGAACAGTACTTCAACGACCGTCCCGACCTGCTGTTGACCGGCCGCACCGTTCTCGGTGCTCTTCCCGCCAAGGGACAGGAACTGGAAGACCACTACTTCGGCGCCATTCCTGACAACGTTCACGGCTTTATGCGCGAGTTCAACGAAGAACTCTGGAAGCTTGGCATCACCGCCAAGACCCAACACAACGAAGTGGCTCCCCACCAGTACGAAATCGCCGTCATTTTTGACACTTCGAACGTATCGGCTGACCAGAATCAGCTCGTCATGGAAACCCTCCGCAAGGTGGCTTCCAACCACGGCCTTGCCGGTCTGGTTCATGAAAAGCCCTTCGCCGGCGTGAACGGCTCGGGCAAGCACAACAACTGGTCCATGGGTACCGACGACGGCAAGAATCTCCTTGACCCTGGAAAGAACCCCCAGGACAACACCCAGTTCCTGTTGTTCGCTGCCGCTGTGATTGAGGCCGTCGACTCCAATGCCTTGCTTCTTCGCACCGCAGCCGGTAACCCCGGCAACGACCACCGCCTTGGTGCCAATGAGGCTCCTCCCGCCATCATCTCGATCTTCTTGGGCAGCCAGCTGAGCGAAATTCTCGACGCCATTGCCGACGGAAAGGAAATCAAGGCCAAGGAAGGCGTGAAGCTCGAGTTGGGACACAACTCCCTCCCCGATCTTCCCAAGGATCTGACTGACCGCAACCGCACCAGCCCCTTTGCCTTTACCGGCAACAAGTTTGAGTTCCGCATGGTTCCTGCCGGTGACTCGATCAGCGGTGCCAACGTCGTGTTGAACACCGTCGTTGCCGATATCCTCGACAAGTTCGCCGCCCGTCTCGAAAAGGCCAAGGACGTTCTGGGAGAAGTCAAAAAGATCATCGCCGAGAGCTACAAGGCTCACCGCAAGGTGGTTTTCAACGGCAACGGCTACTCTGCCGAATGGCCCGTCGAAGCCGCCAAGCGTGGCTTGCCCAACGTCAAAGCCTGGGTCGATTGCGTTCCTGAGTACGGTTCGGAGGCCAGCGTTGCTCTGTTCACCAAGCACAAGGTCTTCAGCAAGGAAGAGCTGCACAGCCGTGTCGAGATCTACCTCGAAAAATACGCCAAGACGATCAACATCGAAGCCGGTGTCATGGTCGAAATGGTCAAGAAGAACATTCTGCCCGCCGCCGTCGAATGGCTGACCGGTGTGGTTGGTTCGGTGGAGACGCTGAAGTCTGCCAAGATTGGTACCGTTGGCATTGAAAAGCAGCTGAAGGAAGGAGGCGCGCTGGTTGAAAAATCGTATGCGGCTCTGGAAGTCCTCGAGGCCAAGCTCGCCAAGACCAAGGCCATCGACGATATCCATGCCAAGGCCGTTGCCTACCGCAAGGAAGTCTTTGCCGCCATGGCCGACCTGCGCAAGGAAGTCGATGCGCTTGAGGGTGTCCTGCCCGCCGATTTCTATCCCTACCCGACCTATGAAGACATGCTGTTCCGGTTTTAATCAAACGTTCTGTCGATGAAAGCCGCCCTTCGGGGCGGTTTTTTTTTGGACCGGACCGGAGGCAAAAAAAAACCGCTCCCAGAGGAGCGGTTTTCTATATCGGGAGCAGTTTCCCGAAAATCACACCTTGACGATTTTGTTAGCCTTCAAGCAGGAAGTACAAACCTTGACGTGCATGGTCGTTCCATCAAGAAGCGTCTTAACACTGACAATGTTTGCTTTGAAGGTCCGCTTGGTGCGCACACCGATGTGCTGACCTGCGCCACCCTGCTTCTTCGGCTGACCTTTGCGGGGCACAATGTTTCCGCTGGTGGTGCCTTTACCGCAAATTTCGCATCTTCTGGCCATAAGAAAACCCCTTCAAAAAACTCTAGGCAAGGAAACTACCACACCGGCCCAGGAAGATCAACCCCGTATCCCGTCTGACCTATCTCTTTTCGTTCTTCGCCGTATGCTTTACACTGAGAGTATCGTGGTTCCTCCGGCAGACAAGATCCTTTCAATGTATGAGCAATCTCCCTGGCCGGTCGAGTTACTGGATGAGTGTTGCAACGTTCTTTATGCCAACCCGGCGTATTATCGTGTTTTCAACCTACCGGAAAACGAAGAAGTCGTAGGTGTTCCCAGCCGGGTTCTTCCCGAGGTGCTTCCCGACGGCCGCGGACGGCAGTCTCTGCTCAATCAGGCAAGAAAAGAAGGGTACTGGAAAGGGGAACTTCAGGCCGCGGGTGCCCACAGCCCGTTTCCGGTGAGATTGAGCCTTTATCCGGTTACGGACCAAAGCGGTCAGACCGAGTATGCCCTTTGCTACGAAGACATCCGCCAGGAAGTCGAATTCCGCGAGTCGCTGACACACCGGCAGAGCATGATTGCCATCCGCAACCGGCAAACCCAGATGGGTGAACTGCTCAGTATGATTGCCCACCAGTGGAGGCAACCCCTCACCGTGGTCAGTTCTCTGGTCGGGAATATCCAGCTCAAAGTTCAGTTGGGGGGAGTTGAGCCAGCCTACCTGCTGGTCAAACTCGAGCGCATGGCGCAGACCGTCCAGTCCCTCTCCGAGACCATCGATTCTTTCCGCCATTTCTATGCACCGACGAAGTATAAAACGGAAGAAGATTTGGTTGTTCTGGTGAAGCGAGCGCTGGAGTTATTGACCCCTTCGCTGCACAAGCTGGGAGCTCAGGTGGAATTCCCGGCCCCGGAAAGCCCCCTTAAAGTTCCGGTCTTTGCCGGTGAGTTTCTCCAGGTGGTTCTCGAGCTGATCATCAATGCGCGTGACGCTTTGTCAAAAGAGACCCCCGAAGGTCCCATTCTGCGGATTTCTGTGTATCGAGAGGGTGAGTTTGCCGTACTGCTGGTGGAGAATAACGGCGTTGCCATTTCTTCGGAGGTTCTGCCTCACATTTACGATCCGTATTACACGACCAAGGAAGCCATCGGGGGCATGGGTTTGGGGCTCTACATGGGCAAGCTGATCATCGAGAACCACCATGCGGGGACCTTGACGGCCACCTCGGGAGACGGTTGGACGAGGTTCTGCTGCCGTCTGCCCCTGGAGGTTGCCTCGTGACCAATCTTTCCCAAGACGAATTACTGGCCGCCCTGCTGCGCTTGGCAGAGGATTGTTCGGTGCTTTACGTCGAAGACGAGCCCGATATCCGCTCTGAGATGGCGGAAATGCTGCAGACGCTTTTTCCAAGGGTGGTGACGGCTGAAAATGGTGCTCAAGCTCTGGAGCGCTGCGCGGAAGAAGAGTTCCTTCTAATCATCACTGACATCAATATGCCGGTAATGACAGGGATCGAGTTCATCCAGACCCTCAGGAAGACAAGGCCCCTCCAGGCGATTTTAGTGACCTCCGCCTACAGTGATTCGGCCAACCTGATTCCTCTTATCAATCTGGGTGTCGGCAGCTTCATCCTCAAACCTCTCAACTGGAAGATCTTTCTTTCACTGGTCTATAAAGAATTGTCCTCTGCGCTGGCCTCGCGGCAAGAGGTCCTCTACCAACAGCGGCTGGAGAAAGAGGTTCTGCTCAGGACAGAGGAGTTGCGGGAGTCCCAGAGGCAGGTGATTCGATTGCAGGAGGCCAAGGACAATATGCTGGCCCTGATGAGCCATGAGTTGCGGACACCCCTCAATGGAATTCTCGGATTTGTGGATTTAATCCGCACCTATATCGATTCTCCTGATGCTTTGATGTTCCTGGCCCATGTGGAAGACTCTGCCCGGCGTCTGGAACGTTCGACACGCAAGGCCCTGGACTTTTCCAGCCTTTCAACGGGCAACCGTACGCTGCATCGGGCCGTTCATTCGGTTCAGGCACTGCTTCACACGGCATGCGATCTCGTCTCCGACCGTTTGGACCAACTGGGTGAACTAACCTTTGTTTGGGAGTCAGGTGCTGACGCTACCCTGAATACCGATGCGGAACTGTTCGTCGAGATCCTGAAGAATCTTGTGGAGAACTCGTCCAAATATGCTGGTCCCGAGGCTACGGTCAGGCTTCGCTTTGCCCGGGAAGGCAAGTGGGACGTCCTCAAGTTCCGTGATTCTGGTCCCGGTTTTCCGCAGGCGACCCTCGATACCCTGTTCCATCCCTTTACAACAGGAAACATCATGCACCACTCGGAGGGAATGGGTCTTGGTCTCGCCTTGATCGATGTCATCATGCTGACCCTTGGCGGTCGGGTTGATGCTCAGAACCATCCTGAGGGCGGAGCCGAGGTCAGGCTCAGGTTTCCCATCCTTAAAGAGTCCTGACCAGCGATACCTTTCCGGATCGGAAACCGTACAGACGCTGAACAAGGGTGTCCAGTTCCTGACTCGCCAGCATATAGTCAGGCAACCAGAGCTTGGAACGAACTTTGTCGCGGAAAAACCCCACCCAGTCTGCCGGGGAGCGTTGCAGAACATAGGCTTGGAACTCGTTCATCATCAGCCCTTCGTCGGAGGGGTCATACCGGGAAATTGCCAAAAAGTCCCGAAAAGTCGTTTTGGCACCGTCGGGCAGCTTGGACCAAACCGCCTTTACACCATTCCGGAATGCCTCGGAAGTAAAGTACAAGCCGTGGAATGCCTCATGGACGAACAACGCTGCACGCAACGCCGGAGGGCTTTCCAAGCTGATCCCCAGCAGCGCCCCCGTTCCGGCTTCCCAACCTGATCCTTTGGCCACCAAAATTCCCGAAGCGGTCAGTTTGGTCCGCAATTCGATTTCCTCAGGGTTCAAGGGAAACGATTCCTTCTCTGCCAAGGTATAGAACTGTGCCAAGGATGGGGCAGAGTAGTCGTGGGCGTTCCAACCGTGAAGATGGGCTATTTGGGCGTCGGTCCACAGGCGTCCCCGGAAACCGGTTTTTTCGACAAAAAATGCCAACCTCTTCAAGTAGTCATCCTGGGTCTGATAGTCCTTGGTAACCAGGACGAGAATCGAAGTGCCTGCCCAGGTAAACCATTCCCGTTGGGGCTGCCGCCAGTTCTGACCCGGCCAGTTCAAAAGTGTCGCCGGGTCAGCCAAAAGGTTGGCCTGGGAATCGAGGGCTGAGATTCTCACCTCTGCCAAGCGCGGATCCTGTGCCAGAACTTCAATCCGGCTCGGCACAAAGCCCCAAGCTTCAGGCGCGAAATCCCAACGAAGTACGGACGGCTCCAAAGCAAAGGTCCTGGAGGTTCCCTCTCCGGAGAGTGTAGCGGTCCAAGGAGCCTCGGAAAGGCGTTTCAGAGTCAGAAAGGGCGTATAACCGGCAGCAACGCTCCACGGAGGCAGTTCAATGCGCAGCGACGTGGCTGTCCGCGTCACCCAGGTGAATTCTGGACTCTCCGGTCTGGCCGCCGTACGCAACACTGTCAGACTTTCTGGGAACCACCCTTTGAGCTCCAGGGACAATAACTGGGCTGGGACTTCCAGTGCATAGCGGACTCGGGGAGCTTGCAGGCGAGGAAAAGAAACCGACTTACGGTAGCCGCGTCCCACCAGCTCGATTTCCCGGACCTGGGAACCAGCAGGAAGGGTCAACCACGACTTGGCGGGAATGTTTTGTGGAGCGAAGAGAAGGGTGCGCTGCTCAGGGAGCCTGACCTCACCCAAGGCCAATATTGAACCATCGGGTTGAACAAGCCGTCCCAGAGCTCCTGCCGTGCCCGCGGCAAGGAGCACCAGCAAAAAGAAAACCTTTCTCATCAGACTAAGGCCAGAGCGCCTTCGGCCAAATGCCGGGCCAGGGCCAGGCGACGGTCTCTATCGAACCCGGAATCTTCCCGCAACAGGCTGTCAAAGTAGCCTGTGAACCCGGCAGGCAGAATCTCGAGGCCGTCGATTTGAAACTTAAGCTCTTCCGTAGGACTGAGAAACTGCCGGTTGACGGCAAAGAGCAATTCAGCCAGTGTTTCCAGAAACCGTGCCAGACCAATTTGAAAAAACATACCGTCACGATTAAAGACAGCGGCCGCCAAATCTGACAGCTGATGTTCCAGTCTTCCCGCCAAATTGCGGCGTTGAAATGTCCAGAATCCTTCCGGCATCGTCTCGAGCTGGGCTTTGACCCCACGGATCCAATCACTCTTCGTGTGAACGGGTATACCGTGGTAGAGACGGAAGAGGCTGTAGGTAGTTTCCTGGCGAAACGGAGAATCTGGTTTTCCGAGCTCTTCGAGCTCCTCGTCGATCTTGCTGACTTCTTTGTAATCCAGATGGATGGGCATCCGGTCAAGAAAAAACCGGTCCTTCTCCCTGGTCATCGCCGTTTCGAGGTACTGAGGGGGCGGCAGGGCTGCCAAACGCTCCGGGTAGCGGGGAATGGGGCCCCGGTAGAAAATATCCATCTTGAGGCAGAACAAGGGAGAAGAAATCATGCCGGCCCCGTGGTAGGGAATACGCTGCACACACTCGACTTCGGCACCCTGGGCCATGCCCTGGAGTATTGTCTCGACCAATTGGTTGATCTTCTGGATCATAAGACCATACTAGCACGGGGGAGGAAAAAAATGAACCTCAGACGAAAAGTGTGGCTGCCTCCCGACGGGGATTCCCGCCTGATCCGTTTTCAAGAGGCTCTCGCCACAGAATTCTCCCGTCTCGAGTGGGCGGCAGTGCCTCCCTATGTGCATCTGGAAGAGCGCAACCCCCATGGTCCCGTGGTCCCCGGCGCCTGGGTCCTGGAGGCCGGGGTGCCGGTCCTGGAGGCCCGGGACGAGGCGGGTCTGGTGGGGGTGTTCCGTTTTGGCCTTCCGGGTTCCCCTTGGTCGGCACAGGAGTTTTCCCGCCTGCCACCGCCGCCCTCCTGGAAATGGGAAAGAGGGCGGTTGGCCGTGCTCGATTTGACCATACCCCGTGACGACGCCGTCTTCGCCCTTTGGTCTTGGGAGTCGTTGACCGGCTGGAGGTCGGACCGGCCCAAGCTGTAAGTTTGTTGGGTTTTCCTGGAGTTGTACCGCCGGTGGCGGTAATGATCCAGGCAGGAGCAGGCTCATCCGTACGGCACCAGGTGCGGGTGGCTGTGCAACCCTCCGGGCTGAGTTCGTCACGGCCCGACCAGCCGGCAGCTTCCGCCATCCCCGCCGCTTCGCCGGGACGCTGGCTGTACAAAAGCCCGTCGACGGGAACCCCGTCTGGATTCTGCCTCAAGATCAGCAGGCCCTTGGTGCCAGGCAGGCCTTTCCCCTCGGGCTGCCAAAAGTCCCAGGCTTCCGGTTCCGCTTCCAACCCTCCGCTGGCCGCAGGGTCAGCGGTCTCATCCTTCTCCTCGGGTTTTCCTGACGGCTTGTAGTGAACCACCACCAACTGGCCCCGGGTTACTTCGACATCCGGAAAGATCAACCGTTGACGGACCTCGGGTGTGGAATAGGCTTCGAGAGTCCAGCCCCCCAGGCTCCCTGGCACTTCTACCCGCAGTTCTACCAAGTCGGTTCGGTTTCCCGACCCGGCAACGCGTACCTCATTCAACCGCAGGCTGGCAGGGTGGTCGTTGGGACCGTAGAACCGACCAGTCACGCTGGTCAGATTGTTTCCTGAGTCCTTCACTTCGGCTTCCCAGCGGTATCCTTTGCCGGGTTTCAAGTTCTCAGGCAGAGTGACCCTGACGGTAGAACCTTCGAGGCTGGTTTCAGGAGCCTTCTCTGTGAAATTTCCTCCCGTGACAGCTTCCGCGACAGGTTCGTCGAAGTCTAAAGTCAGTTCCCTGCCATCGGATGACACCTCCGTATCGAGAAGCCGGGGAGGAAGCCTGTCCCAAGGCGGTGGTTCACAGGACATCAGGATTCCGAATCCCAGAATAAGGGCGGTTCTTTGCAGCATGGAGTCCTCCAACCTCCCTGACGGGAAACGAGGGGTCTTTGCTTCAAACCAGAGCTGGCCTATAATGGATTCATGGACCCCAACCCCCTTTTGCAGAAATATGGACGAGCCTTTGAACCGGGCGAGCTGATCTTCGAAGAGGACGAGGAGGGTGACCATATGTTCATCATTCAGGAAGGCCAGGTTCAGATCAGTCGTACCATCAATGGAAAGGACACCCCTATGGCTTTGCTCGAGAAAGGGGAGTTCTTTGGCGAGATGGCCATCGTCAACCGAATCCGGCGCACGGCACGGGCCCGCGCTCATATCCGGACCCAGCTGCTCGCCTTCGACCGTACGGGGTTGGAACAGCTGGTTGAAAAGAACCCCAAGATTGCTTTGAGCATCATAGACCGCCTCTGTCGCCGGTTGGGTTCGGCGAACGCCCAGATCCGGCAGATGTCGAGCGTGCTCGATGAGACGAAAGTCTCGGCCGATGACCGCAGGCAGTTTCAGAAACTGGCCGAGGCCGAGTGAGAATTCTGCTGGCTCTCCTTTGCCTATTGGGGATTGCTCCCTTGATGGCCGAAGAACTTTGGATTCTCCAAACCGGGCCGGAGTCTGTTGATAGCATTCCCCTTGACCCTCTTCAGCCGGTTCCTTCGTGGCGTGGGCTCTACGAGGATGGGCAGGACCGTATTTGGCTCTATGCCACACGTTCTCCGAATTTTTATCCCTCTGCCAATCCCGACATTCATGTCGTCACAGGCACCGTTTGGACGGTTGTCACCTTCTTTCCTCCTTCCTGGACGGGTGAAAAACGCAAAGCCTGGTTTGATACCTGGGTTGTTGAATTCCGGACGCTCAGTTCGCTGCCTGACCCCGGTTGGCCCATCCTCTTTCCCTCGGTCCTCAGGAAAAGCTGAAACGGTACCGATATTCAGGCCATGTGGAAAACAAATCGTCTGTGGTTTGCCGTGGTTGTGGTCGCCTTTGCCTGGGTGTCCGTCTCGCTTGAGGCCCAGAGTGCCCCTGTTCTGTCCCTCGGAGCTGGTGATATCACCGTCGAAGCTCGTGACGACGGCTACCATCTGTTCATCCGGCAGAAAAGCGGTGTCTCCTCTGTACTGCTGACCGAAGCCTTTGAGCTTCCTGACCACAAACTGGCAACGTACGCCCTGCGGGCCGTCGGCCCTAATCCTATCAATGACTCAGAAAAACGACTTCTCAACGGCAAATTTTTGACACAGCCCCACCGTTCCCTGATGTCTTCAACGCCTTTAGCGCAGCCTGCGCTGGGAAAAGCCTTCCATATTGTGTTGCCCCGCCTGGTGGAATACGGCAACGCCAGCTTTCCCAATTCCCGGTACGGCAAAGTGGATGTTCAAGCGGTACTCGCCACTGCAGACAAGCCGATGTGGTTTTCTGTCCGGACCTTCGCTAAACCCTACGCGGACTATACCGGCCCTTATCAGGACAATGCCTTTGAACTGCGCAGCTTTCTGGTCCAGACGCCCCAGCCCTCCAAGGATGCCTACGAACCGGGGCTATTCGACGATTTCAGCCGCCTGGGAAAACCCTATCAGTCCACGGGCATTGACGATGCTTTGGCCCGTGTCCGCAAGGCGTTGGACCGAACCGGTGACACCCTCGACATGGTTCTTGTGATTGATACCACCAAAAGCATGATACAGAATCTCAAAATCGTAAAAGCAAATCTTTTGGGTCCTATCCGGGAAGAAGTCAAGAAATTCAAAACCTTCCGTATCGGGCTGGTCTTTTACCGGGACTATATGGAGGACTATCTGACGCAGTCCGTCCCCTTCCGATCTGACCTGGAGCGGGTTCAGCTCGACCTGAACCAGGCCTATGCCGATGGCGGCGGCGATATCCCCGAAGCGGTGGTGGAAGCTCTCTGGGCAGGGTTGAACGGTTTTCCGTGGCAGGCCGAGAACCGGGTCCTGCTTTTGCTGGGCGATGCGCCCCAGCACCCCGCGCCCCGGGGTGCCATCACCGAGGCTCAGATGCGTGACAGGGCGGCTGAAAAAAAGATCGATGTAGAGATGATCATGCTCCCCCAGACAAAGCCATAGGAGGCTCCCAGGAGCCCGAGGACTACTGCTTGGCTTTGGGAGCTCTGTCCTTGATTTCCTGAAGCTTTTTCTGCGTCAGGACCTTCACCCAGGCGGGAGCACCGGCGCTTTTATCCAGATCTTCGTAGTCGGCCAAGATGGCCTCATACCCGGCGCGGGCTTCGGCTTCCTGACCTTTCTTGGCCAGCAGGAGCGCGACTTCGTAACGCGCTGAAAACTGATCTTCCCGGCTGGCCTCGGGGCGGTCTGCCAGAAAGGTCCGGTAGATCGTCAGGGCTTCGTCATACTGGCTTTGATCTGTAGCTGCCTGAGCCCGCTGAAAGAAGATTTCCGAAGGGGTATCAGCAGAGAGCGGGGCCTGGGTGGTTTGGCAGGAAGTCAGCAACAGCACGGAGAACAACGCGGCCAGGAGAGCAGTTTTCATGAAGGGGCACCTCTGCGCGAAAATCTAACACGCACTGGAACCCCGGTCAATCATCTGGTATTCTTGGCCCATGCTGGCAGTCTTCATCAACGTCGCCGCGGTGGTCCTCGGGTCCGCCGTCGGTTTGCTTTTCGGTCGTAAAATCAACGACAAGCTTAAAACCCTGGTTTTGACCAGTGCGGGTCTCATCACCCTGCTCATCGGTCTTCAAATGGCCTGGAAGGGGCAGCGAATATTGTATCTGCTGCTTTCCATCCTGATCGGAGGGCTTATTGGTTACCTTCTCGATATCGAAGGAGCCATCCTCAAGTTCGGAGAAGCACTCAAGCACCTTGCTCCCAAGTCAAAGGACGATTCGGGCGGTTTTGCCCAGGGGTTTCTGGCTGCCAGCGTCCTGTTTTGCGTCGGTGCGATGAGCATTCTGGGTTCGTTTCAGGCCGGTGCCGAGGGCAAAATGGACATCATTCTCATCAAGTCTGTTATGGACGGCTTTATGGCCATCATTCTAACCGGCGCCCTGGGTATCGGGGTTGGCTTTTCGGCTCTCACCATCCTGATCTACCAAGGTGCACTAACCCTGGCCGCCGTTTGGGTCAAACCGTGGGTGGACCTTCACCCCCTGGTTCTCAGCGAAATGTCAGGTGTGGGCGGCCTGATGGTCGCCATGATCGCGCTGAACCTGCTGGAGCTCAAGAAGATCCCCACCGGCAACTTCCTGCCTGCCTTGATTGTTGTTGTGCTGTTTGTCCTGATTGACCCTTGGCTCGGCCCCTTGATGGGAGGGTGAGCCTTCTTTCATTCTTTGGGTTCGTACCAGGGAAACACCCGCAGTCCCAGCGCTTCCAGCTCCGCCCGAGTGGGGCCCTGAACCACTTCGGCGGCCTTGCCGTTTCCATGGACAAACCACGGCCCTCTGCTTTCAGAGTCCGCAAGGGGCTTGGTGGGAACGGCTTTGTCGGGCCAGCAAGAATAGTCCTTTTGAGTCGAGGCCGAGGTTCCTGCCGCCAGGGCCGCGAGGTCTCCCACAATAGCGCTGGCCGTGGGTCTAGCCCCGGCTCCTCTGCCTTGAAAGTACAAAAGACCCGTTTCGCTTCCCTGAACTGTAATACCGTTGAACGGCCCCTCGAGCGCGGCCAAGGGCTGGGGGAGGGGAATGACCGAAGGTTCCACCGACATTCGGTAGCCACCCGCCACGGCTTCGGCCCGGGCTAAAAGCTTGATCCTGGCGTTCTTGGTGGCCGCAGCCGCCAAATCGTCCGTTCGTACCACCTCGAGACCACGAAGGGGAATCTCTTTCCAATCGACCCAGATGCCAAAGGCAACGGCTGACAGCAACGCAAGCTTGTGGGCACTGTCGGTGCCGGAAACGTCGAGAAACGGGTCGGCTTCGGCAAAACCTAGCTGCTGAGCTTTCTTCAACGCCGCAGTGTAGTCCAAGCCCGAGCTTCCCATATCCGTCAGAATCGAATTGCAGGTTCCATTCACGATACCGGCCAACCCCAGAATCCGATTGGCCACCAGATCCTCGGCCAAGGTCCGGACAACAGGAATGGCCCCGGCGCAGGAAGCTTCAAAGCCGATGGTCAGTCCCCGCGCCCGCGCCCGGGCGAAGAGTTCGCGGCCGTAGGTTGCCAACAGCGCTTTATTGGCCGTCACCACGTGCTTGCCTGCATCCAGCGCTTTTTCGACCACTGTCTTGGCAAAACCTGTGCCCCCGGCCAGTTCGATGACCACCTTGACTGCGGGGTCTGCCAGCACCTCTTCGAGGTCCGGACGCAAGATTCCAGGTTCCAGGCCCAAAGAACGGGCGTGAGTGTAGTCTTTGTCAACAACGGCCAGCAGGGGAAAGTCCATCCCGGTGCGCTTTTTCAGCTCTTTGGCAGAGCCCGTCAGGATACCCGCGGTTCCTCCGCCAACCGTTCCACAGCCCACCAGGGCTGTCCCCCAGCTCACTGGGGTGGGATGATCAGCTGCCACCCCGGATAGATCAAGTCGGGGTTCTGAATCAGCTTTTGATTTCGTTTCCATATCTTCGGCCATTCCCAAGGAGTAGAATAAATTCCGTCATTTTCCGCGATACGCCACAGACTGTCCCTGCGTTCTGGTACCAGCCGCACTGTATACACTTTGTCGACGGCAAGTGAAAGGTAGGTCTCAATCAGTTTCTGAGCTTGCAGAAAAGACTCGTTTGCCAGAGACAGGTCGTCAGCCGCCAGGGCGCGAACCCCCTGAGCCCATTGATCCTTCGCCTCATCGAGGTAAGTCACCCGTTGTTTTTCACCGAGGACGACGACGGAACCATCCGCAGGAATCTTGAGTGAAAGGGGCTTGGCCCGCAACCTTTCGAGTTCCTTCTGGCCGTCCCAAGCTTCTGGCGCAATGATGTTGTCCTGAGGATCAACCACGGTCTTTCCGGAAGCGTCTTCCAGTTTCTTCATGGTCTCGAGCATCAGCTGCTCGGTCCGACGCCGTTCCAGCTGCAGCTGGGCTTTTGCTGTTGCCGACTGTGCTTCGAACAAGGCGGTATTCCAGGCCTCTTCGGCAGAGTCGAGGAGGAACTTTTTCCAGGCGCCCGTCCCCATGAAAAAGGCATCGTTGGCCGATTGCACCAGATCGGGAACCCAGACATAGGCGTCGACGGCCTCGGCTTCATCGAGGGCCTTCTGCGCCCGCAGACGCAAATCCTGAACAGCGACCAAGCGTGCACTGAGTTTCGAAGTGGCTTCTTCCAAAGCAAGCAGAGCTTCGGTGGCCA
>JFJP01037583.1_pt1 | contig 25570 bp, 21 predicted proteins | sample 431651 | NCBI WGS metagenome assembly JFJP01 (sample SAMN02602958, study PRJNA72255) | Microbial mat metagenome, whole genome shotgun sequencing project. | biome: fresh water; feature: sink hole; material: water; isolation source: purple microbial (photo- and chemosynthetic) mats found in...
GGTACGCCAATATTATTGATCTGCCCTGTAGTTAGAACTATAGGTACATCACCAGAACCAAGCAGAGAAACCCCGCCTACGGTCTTGATGTCTGTCCCCGATACTGCTGCCGTGACAGCACCAAGCCCATCGCTCTTGAGAATGCCTGTGGCTACGATTGCTGGCTGAATCGTAGCCACGCCAGTTGTGATGTTTGAAAGTGTGATTGTCATAGCGTTGCTGCCAAGGTAAACAGTTGAACGATCTGTGCTTCAGTCAACCCGATATCAGTAGCTGCCGTGATCAGCGTGGGGTCGTCTGATCTCCAGTGAATCGCTTTGTCGATGAATGCCCTCTGAGCGAATGTGCGGTCAGGTGACGATGCCCACGTTGTGTAGGCTCCAGACAAGCCCGCTGTATCGAGTGCTAGAAGTCCTTGCAGTGCCTCTACGCGCAATGGGGCGGGAGGTTGTGGCGGTGGCGGTGGCGGTGCTACATAAGGCTCAGGCGTATTGCCTTCAGCTACCCAAGCTAAGTACGCTTCAGTGTGGATAGTTGGCGGCTGGTCTAGATAGATGCAACGTGATGTTGGAATATGAACAAGAGACCGATTGTCTTCAGAGATGAATTTGTACATATATGTTCTCCTAGACGAAGTAGGTAATACCACACTGAACGTAAACACCCGTCGTTGCCACCATAGGTATTGCATCAAGTGTTACACTGTTATATAATCTAATTTGAGATTCGCTTTTTGTTATATATGCGGTAGATACAGCAGTACCAAGTGCAATCGTACCACAACTTCCAGTTGCATACATTAATGCACTATTTGTAAACGGCAGGCCTGTTATTAAAACGTTTCCGCTTGAACCGACCGTGCTTACAGCATAAAAAGCACAAGCAATAGCCACCAGTCTACCTATTTTAGTGTAGTAAGCTGTTGATGTAACTGGAGCAGTTGGTCCAGTAATTGATGCGGTCAGTGTTGCTATGAACGTGCCTTCCTCGTAATCATCCAGCACGTTAACCCCTGCGCTTGGCACTTGGGTTGCCGGGAATTGGATTTGTCCATTGGCTAGGGATAGAACGCCGCTAGTCGCGTTAAACGTAAGCCCGTCACCACCTGTTGAAGTTTTAATTAATGTATTTCCTGTTACGGTCAATGTCCCACCACTTGGCGCAAGGCTTGTGATGTCAGTGTTAGCACCAGACCGCGCAAGCCCAGAGCCACTCGAGTTATTCGGAGTAGCCTGCAACTTCCAGTTTGTCATGACTGAGTTGTACATCAGCACCACATAAGCACCAGCAATATTGACTGATAACCCAGTAGCATCACCCTCTACAGTCTTGCCACCGGCAGATGCCATCAGTACTGCATTATTTGCACACTGATTAACAACGTCTAGCACGCCGACCATATCACCATCAGAAGGACCAGAAGGTAGTGTAACTGTGAATGGAGCACTAGTAGAATCTACTCTAACTAGTTCATTAGTCAGTGCAGTGTATCCAGAAGTTTTAATGCTTGTTGGTCTTAGACCGCTAACAATATCAGAAGTGACTGCTAATGTACCGTTCTTGTCAGGAAGTATAAGACTTCTATTGGCAGTACCTACAGGAGACGATACAGTAATTGTATTCGTATCTCCGATTGTAGAATTAAATGCTATTTTACTCATTTGTCTTGTTCATTGTTTGTATCAACTTGTTTACTAACATATTTAATACAGTTATTTCAGATTGTATCGTATCTAATTTTGTTTTGAACGATATAGCTTTCGTATATTCTAGATCGTTCTTTACTACTATTGATCCGTCTTCTCTTTTATAGAGTCCGCTTACTACTTTACCAGAAAGATCAACAACCTGAATCATGATGCCAACATAATTGCTCTGTAGTTGGCTATAATCGGATATTCATATTTAAGAGTAGAATGCAACACAATCTTGACGTCGTACGTATCAAATTTCTCTAGACCGTCAAGATAGAAATTATAGTCTTTATAGTCAGTAGTATTGGTAGACAGAGTACGATCAACATCGCACAACATCTTAGTCCAATTTATATCTGTATGTTTAGCCACACTAGAAGCAATAGATGTACGCAGATATACATCGAACCATGTCTTAGCAGTAGACATTGCATTTACATAAAGTCTGCAACCTATAGACATAGTTTCTAGACTAATTATCTTAGAGATATACCGTGCAGAAGCATTACCGACGTTAGCTAGCAACTCTGAGTCTTCTACATAAGCATATGTACTAAAGACGCCAGGATCTGATGTTTTAGCAACTGTGAACTGATTAGCGCTTAACACACTAAGAACAGTATAAATTCCATCATAGTTAGCATTTACAGACTGTTTGATGCAGGCAGTCGATCCGATATTAAATGAATGTGTATTGCCAGTATTAAAGATGATAACACCGCCAGACCATGTCGCAGCAGTAATATAATTTTCTTCTCTTGGTGAAATCACAGAATCGAACATAACTGCAGATGGACGTACATTTAAGTCAATGATAGGTGATACATTTGTATTAGACGTATCCATGATCAGATCGATCTTAGTAGACTGATCAGCAAAAGAAGGATTTCCTACTTTAAGAATAGCATTCTTGCCAAGGTAATGTAACTTTCCTGTTTCGACCTGTTCAGCTTCACCAAGAGTATTTGTAGTAAACTCTGTAGTAGAAATATTCTGGTGAATACTTGTTCCAGGAGGAGTAAACGTAGACATGCCAGTACGAATAGCTTGGAACTGACGTGGTACGAATGCAGCAAAAACTGCTCTAGAATCTACTTTCAGTGCAGCTCCGGCTCCGGCTCCGCCGATTACAGCAGACGGTGGTGTAGTATAAATCCCTGGTGTAGCTGCTTGAGTAACCGTCACTGATGTAATTTTACCACCTTCTACAATAGTAGTTATAGTCGGAGCAGTACCAGATGCAGGAGCTGGTGTCAATGATACTAAGTTGGTATAGGAACCATTAGTATAACCAGATCCGCCAGAAAGAATTTCAATCAACGGAACTATTCCAGTATCGTTCAAAATTCCTGTAGTAGCGGCCGCAGTAGCAGCAGAATAAGTAAACGTATAATCATCTACTGGAGTTACTGTAAACCCTGCAGAAGAAGTGATATCTGTTACTGCTATTCCACGATAAACTGCCTTATCAGTGCCTGTAGCAAAGAACTTGTCTCCGATCTTAAATCCATGCTTGAAATCTAATTTTACTGTAACTAGAGTAGAACCAGCTGTAACTGAAACGTTAGTTCCCTTTAGCAAGAACGGAGACGAATACAGCTTGTAATTAGCCGTAGCAGAATTAGTCAAGAACTTAGCTTGACGCATCGTAAACTTAATGTCTTCTGTCTGATTGGCAGACCATGTTACATTGTTTTCAGATTTAAAAATCGATCCGATGAATGGTTGTTCAAAAATAGTCTGACCAGTCTCAAATGATTTTTTACCCATTTCAGAGGTAAACACATGATACTTGTTACTATTGGAAAGCAACACGAAGCAATAATCACTATTTTCTTCTAGATAGACAGGCTTCGGAAATCTGAATGTAGTCGGCTTAGAAGCATTCGTTGAAATAGCTGGCCAATAAAACTTAGTATCATTGTCGATCGCAGGATTGATAGCTGTATAAGTTGGAGCAGGTAGTGTAAACGAAACACCAGGAATTTCTGATACTGCATGATCGTATACGATATGATTTGACGGATATCCGTTGACCATTTTGCGTATTTCCATGAATACTGAAAAATTAGGATCGTACGAATTAAAGAATACGTCGATCGAAGTAATAAAGCAACCACCGGTTACACCATACGTGAAAAACGATTGTGCCAGCGGATCTTGAGCTCTTGGAGGCGGTCGAGTACTTATGGTACTAAACACTTGTAGAGTATTAGTAATCGTAGTCTGGTACGTAGCTAATAGACCATTAGATGAAAAAGTAGCTGTGGCTGAACCTGTCGCAACGCCAGGAATTACTGTAGCACCCCAAAATTCAGATTCTTCTTGGAAAATAATATCTCTTTCACCAGTGTTGAATCTCATTGAAGGAATTGTAAACTTTCCTTCCCACTTACCTACAGAACTAGTTACGATGTAAGCGGTTTCTGCCTTAGAACTAGGAGCAGTAAATCCGGAATTAGCAGTTAGTAAATCTCCGATTCTTTGTCCATCGAAATATGGAAACATTTTAGTGTTAGGTTTGCACCCATCTAATTTCAATTCTAGAGTCTGAGGTCTGATAAACGATAAAGACCGTAGACCTACGATATCTTTTCTGCCAATAGTAATAGTTGCCATATATAATTAAGTTAGTTCAGTATACACTATTTAAACGGTCAAATTACGAGCCATTTCTAGAGTAATAGGATTTTTCTGAGGTGGTAAGGTAGCAGTCGGCCAAGGGTTGTTTAACGTTGCAGGAAATACACCCCAATTTAATGCACGATTAAGAGCTGAAACTTGAGGTGTTGCAGGGACTGGGAACGGAGCACTAATTGTAGTTCTACCAGTCCAAGTATCAAATACAATGTTCTGCTGAAAATTATTTATGATGTTAGGCAAGTCTATAACTTCTACCCAATAATCCATTGCAGGTATAATGGTCATTGCTCCGACCCATGATACTACAGCAAAAGGATTGATGTTGGTAACTCTGGATGACAATGGCTGAGATGCGAATACTTTTTCTGTATATGGAAGTGATAAGAATCCGTATTCATCGCCTGATAGCATAACTTCAGACAGGCCTGTCGCAGTAGGTGCTAAGTTTGATACAAAGTATTCGAACTGCGGTACTACTGATTCAGAAACATATGATACTTTAAAGTCTTCATTTAAGGCATCAGCAATTACGTCAATGTCTTTAAACGAATCAATCAGATAGCCAGATTTAAATCTAGACAGACCAGTTGACGTGTCAATGATATCATAGTTGACAGATGTATTTTCTAATTGAGTCAGAGTTACGTATTTTTCAATTTCAGTAATTCTGCGATCAATCACTCCGACGTCACGCATCGTGTATACACGGTTGTTCTTTTTATCTACTTTTACTTGAGAACTGTTTACTGTATATGGAGGAATGTACAAATCAGCCAGATGTAAATAACCAGGAGGTACATAAGGAGAAGTCGGTGTTACTGCTGGTTGACCTTTAGTAATGAATATGTTATTATCAACACCACAGACTACTGAGTCTATTCTGGCTACATATTTCTGTATAGATGTAGTAATTCTAGAATCTAAAGACGGAACATATGCAATTGCATCATCAGAATTTGTTCTAAAATCTAGACATCTACCAAGATCAAATATTTCTGATGTATCGCTGCTTCTGTAAGTCAGAGCAGACGATGCGAAATAATCAACCAAACCAGACAGTTCATACGAATCTATACTGAAGTAATCTCCAGTGTTAGCATTATGTCTAAAATAAGTATATTCTACATCAATAAGACCGACAGGTGATGGCATATTAGGGATGTACGTAAGATACGATTTTTCGTACGTATAGTCTGTCTGCCCGCCTGAGAAAGTGAATGAATTAGTATAATCTACTGCGCCCTGTTCGATTGATACTATTTCTACGCCATCTGCATTAGCTAAAGTTATAAGAGATGCTGCAGTAACAGATTCAGTTGCTGTCAATAGAGTCTTAGTTTTTGGACGTGCATTAATGCCAGACTTAGTACAAGAAATAATTACATTGAAATTATGACTAGGAGCTCCAGGAATCAAAATTGTAAGATTGGTAGAATCTACATTAGTAGCGCTGCTAGATGAATACAGAGTTGCCTCATTGATGTCAAAAATAACAATGTTACCCTGTTCTACTGGATCTATGGTCATACCAGTTACAGAAATATTAATAACACCGCTACCGTCTGAACTTACCGCAAATCTGCGATAAATTTTATATGACATGTCTACATTACCATCGGCATCTGTAGTAGATTTAACTGACGGAGAATTGATATCTATAAGAAGATTAGACTCTTTGTTTTTTACCAAAGTCGCTAATGAATTAATCTTACCAGTAGCACCAGTCGCAGAACCACCACTAGACAGTGTCCATTCAGAAATAATATCGTTGATACTAGGCATAGCCAAAGCATTAGTATCACGATATACATAAAGAGTTCTCAGTTCACCAAGATATCCATGAACTACAGCTTGTTTTAATCCAGAACGTACAAAGTACGTAGAAGTATAATCGATAGCTGCTGATGGAATTACAGTATATTTCTGAAGTACTTTGCAGTCTACGCCACTAGTTAAAGTAATTTTGCCGATGTTTAATAGAGAAACTCCATTGTTTAAAGACAAATTGCTGACTAATAATTTGTATACTGATTTAGAAGTCGGTGTAAATGATTCGTGTAAATCTAAAGCTAGTACTTTAGCAGTGCCGACTGCCGCACCAGTAGTAAATCCATCATACAGTGTTAATGATTCTCTAGCATGAACGTTAGGCAAACCATCTTGAAACCCAGATACATAAAAATATTGAGCATATGCTGGAATTGAGTTTGAAACATCTGTAACAGTATCTCTAGATTTATCAACTTCAATGATAGTGTTGCTGATTTTATCTAGTTCGAATCCAGAGACATATGCCTTACCTGCTGAAATATTAACAGCAAGTTTGCTAGCATCGCCTCCTGCAGCTGCATCATATACTCCACCATTAACACCAGAGCGTAAGTGTTCGCGAACATCAACGTTTAGACCAGATACTACATAGTTGCCTGATTCGTCATATGTACGACGAGCCATGAATTTTTCTAGTTCGTTGTACTTAGAATAGCGCATGTGTTCTTTTAGAACACCGGTCTCGAAACGCATTAATTCAATGAAACTAGAAGTCAGTTCTGCATCAGGATCTACAGATACTAGAGTAAGTCTAAGAGCTACACGATCTGCGCCTGGAGCTGAATAGTTGCTAGTTCCCTGTGATGGATCTAGAAGAGTTGAATCTTCATTTGAATCGATGATTTCTTCGCTAATCTGTAGACGGACAGATTTAGTTGGTATTGAACTGTGATCAATAACTACAGCATGCTTATTAACCGATACGAAACTACCATTGACGAAAAATACGCCCGGTGTGATATAAGCTAATGATGCTGGGCCTACAGACGGAGTAGCAATGTCTGTGTCAATAGTAATATTAGTGATACCATCTAGCGTTGTTAGAACTTCATTGGCTACGAATATTCTTTCGTCAGATGTTCCCATGTTGGTATACTGCACATATAGATATGCAATAGAACCAGAGGTAACTACTTTCTTAACATATGCTCTAAGTCCATTAGAACTTACAACGTATTTGTCTTCGAATACCGATGCATTGTATGTTAAATTAGGAATTCTGACAAAACATAGATTCAGTTCGTAATAAGAGTTTCCTGGTATTACTATAGATCCGTGCTTAAAAATATTAGAACCAAACTGCGCGATCTGGTTTTTCAAGATCGTCTGCAGCTGAGTTAATTCTCTAGCCTGAACTGCATAGCCCGGTTTAAACAGAATTTGGTTAAACCCTTTAGAATGTACCGGCGTACCAGTCTCACTCACTGAATCATAGTAGTCATCATAGTAAGGTGGTTGATATAAATCGATTGTCATATTTTAAAATTCTAAGAAGGTTTTAATATTCAAGCCTTGATTGTCTACGAATGTGAAAGGATTTTCATCAGAGACATACAGTAATTTTCCAGAAAATCTGTCAACTATCGGAACTGTAACTAACTGAATAGATTTGTATACATCACCAGTTCTTTCACAGATTAAATCACCGAGCGGTTGAGTATATTTATTGTCAAGTTGTAACAGTAGCACATTGTTCACTACTTTAGAAATTACTCTAAATCTGCTGTCGTTGATCGCTAAGATATCTTCTTCGTCTGCTCCAACGAATTCGGTCAACAAACCTGCGCTGTCGTCAAGTATAACTTCAAAACACATATTAGCAATAGGATCTCTAAAAGTAGTGCTAGTTATTTTGTTTAGAGGGTTCTTTATAATTCCTAGCTGTCTGTAGTCTTGGTTAAACTTATTCAACAAAACATCTTTCTGAATGAACGAATTCACTACGACTGTATTAGAATATAACTCATTTATAGCATGACGACCATGGCCGCCTGTGGGTGGAATTACAGCTCTTACTACAGCCGTATCGCTGTACGTTATTCTGTCCACTACTCTTATATCGATATACGTATAATCTTGGCCGAAATTAGTAATATTGATTTTCTGTACTGTACCATCAATGACCACTGCCGTTGCTGCAAATCCAGTTCCATCACCAGTAGCTACAACATCGTTAGATTGAGTATAATTTATGCCTCCATCGGTAACAATAGCCAGATAGATAGAGCCTGCTTTATTGATAGCGGTTTGTTCAATCGTCGCTTGCGTAGATGTATAGTCAGAAACACCTAGCATAGGCATCATCTGAGCATCAGATCCGGCACCGTTAAGCTGCAATTGCATGATGTTATAACCAGTACCTACGTTCTCAGTAACGACGTCTACTAGTTTGCCATCAAATATCATTGGCGTAAATTTAGCATCTTTCCCGTCGCCAGATACCGTAATGTATGAATCAGTATCTACTGAATATCCTTTACCCGGATCTTCGATTGTAACGTTAACAACTGAACCTTCAAAAATGATAGCAGTAAGTTTAGCTTCACCTGCACCATATATAGCTTGACCCAGACCGTTCACATCGTTGATGGTTATAGTCGGAGGAGTCAAATAATTAGATCCTGGATCTACTATGGTTACATTAGTAATGGCTCCAGCATGTCTTAAAAGAATAGTGCCAGTTACATCATATAAATCTTCTGTAGAAATTGAAGGGACTAGCACTGCATATGTACCACCTGCCTCAGGAGACGACACAGTAAGTGTAGTCAACAAATTATCAGTGTATCCATAACCAGGATTAACTATGATTATGTTTTCTACAGATCCTTTGTTATAAAAACTATCAGACAGAGCTAGCTGAACTGGAAAATACGTAGAAGTTACAAACTTAGTAATCTTAAATGAAGGTATCGTGTACAGGTACTTCCAGATATAGCCATCAGCTAACATCACTGGAACATTACCAGTATCTGTAGGTTTGACGCTAGAAACAGTATTATAGTTATTGTTAAGACACTTATATACGTTCCATGTATCAGTCACACAATAGAAATCTTTATGTTGCATTTCTAAAGTGTCATCCCACTGATCAAAAATCTTAGGAAAAGACTCAGACCATTGAACACGTCTAATGACCATACTGATGTCATTAGGAGTGATTCTCTTCATGTAGACTATGTTGTTTCTTATTTTTCTATAGTCTGCAGAAGAATTTGTCTGTGGATTAACCGGAACAGTATCTGCATTATCCCATGGATCGCATTTACCCAGAAACGAATAATAATTATATCGCTGATAATGTATTTCGTTTAATATAGACAGAGCTAGCTCTGTACTAAATTCCGATTTAACGTATTGTGTCATGGTTTAATTTACCGTTACTTGCCAATTGATAATTAAAGTATCAGCTAGTGTTTTGTTAACAGGAAGAAACACTGTTCTGCTCAACATCATACCGTTATTAGCAGTTAAGTTTCCGCTAAACAAAGCAGCTTCTGTTACAGCGCCAGTACCAGTCCCGGGTGGAATACTAACTGTATAAGCAACGACATTGTTAGTAGCAATTGCTGAAGTCAAGGTCACTCGGCCGATTTCAGCAATTAATTGTGCTTGAGTATCAGCAGCGGGTGTAGTACCAGTTCCGACTGCAATAACATTAGGAGCTGTATTCGTGTCGCTAGCTAATCTTAAAGCAATAAGATTTTTGCCAGTAAGCACGATCATGTTTTTCATTTCTTTTTGGTATTTGATATTACCAAATTCATCCTTAAGGATGACAGTCAATGTTCCGACTGGTTTAATCTTGTCATTTATCATTTATTGTCCTATGGTTAACGTTGTTACGTAAGAAGTGTAATTAGCATCAAAATAATCAGATACATACCCAGAATCTACCACCATTGAAGATGAGTCGATTTCAGCAATAGAAATTGTTTCTTCTAATGGTTTATTTAATGTTATACCGATCAAATCAGCGAAGGCAATTACGTCTTCGATCGCTTTCTGAGTATTAATACTCAATTGATCAGATAGTGAGAACTTATCTAGATCAATCAAATCTAGATAGACGTCGTTAGTAATATATCTGACATCTGACTTAGCATTGACAGAGAAATTATTAACGAAAAGTTTTTCTAGAGCAGAGAATCTAATTGTCCCAGCTGGGTGAGTTATATTTAATAGCTCTTTGTAGTCTTTAATGTCTTTAGCAGTCTCTATTAGATACGAGAAAACTTGATAGTAATAGCTATCTTGCAGTTTTATAATATCATTAGACAGCTGGCCAGCACCAGTTTTAAAATGACCGACTTTTTTGCCGATCGGCCCATATGTGCATTCAAATTTTGCTCTTGATTGCAGCCATGCTTCGATTGATATGCTAGAATCTAATTGAGACTCTGGAGTACGAATACTTACTAGACGAACGTCAATAGTCTGCAATCCAGTGTAGAAATCAGTATTCCAATTTAAATCATCAGTGTATGTACCGTCAGAAAATCCTTTAATGTTTTCGTCGATATAAGATAAGTTATCAACAATTGTCAGAGTTATTGTATTGCCGACAACTTCTACGTCATATGTAGTTCCGATAGGCTTTAAAGCATACGAAGAAACTGTTACTACTTGATTCTGTGAATGTTGCCAGCCGTGTTCAATAATCGAAACACTAGACACTTGTCCATAATTTTTAGTTTTTGTTACTTTAACTAATGTATCAGATGTGGAGCCAGGAATTTTAAATATCTGGCCGTTCATCCATGATGAACCTGGCTCAAGTATTTTTATACTTACTAACGTGTTTTCTAAAATTCCGACATATACTAGTTCTTCATTTCTAGTACATTTAAATTTCATTCCGTCAAAAAACGTAATTTTCTGTGGAGTTTTGAAATAGATTCTATATTTTCTGTCTGATATGTATTCTAGTTTATCTATCAGTATGAAAATATTAGAATCTTCAAACGATTCTAAATATTCTCCGACAAAAGGAATACTGCCGACAGCAGTATTCATAATAAAGAATTGATCTTGAACCCATTCTCCGTCAGAAACTCTAAGTAAATTATCTCCAGGATAAGTTATGTTTATTTCAGAATTGAATATAAGCTTAAAAAGCAGTTTTAATGCCTTTTCAGTTCCTTTGGCAGCGTACAATTCATTTAGAAACTTAACTAAATTTCTTTTGTCGTATGCTAGCTCTTTGGGTAAATATTCTCCGTACGTATCATAGAATTTATCTAGAGTCGCATCGTCTGCCAGATCTATATCATTATAACTTCTGTGATTTAGAATTGTATGATAAGAATTGTTTTTCTTAGATGCATATTCGAAATATACTTTAAGAAATTCTGAAAATAGCGGATACGTCTGATTTACATACTCAGAAATCTGACTATCGACTTGTGCAGGTATGACTTTAGACTGCATAATTTTCTAGTAGAACAGTATTATCAATTTTAGATAAACTAGTATTCATCGAAGAATCGATCGTCAATATTTGGTTTTTGGCTGTCTTAATATCATCATTAACTAGACTACATCTCATGCTGATGAAATTTTTAGAATTAGTGTAATTCATCACCAGAATATTGAATTTGTAATAGCCAGTTGTTAAATTAACTGTTCCAACTTTAATTAATAATGCGCCAGAATCTATAGAGTACAAGCCAATATCTTTATTTGAATTGATGTCTTTTGTTCCAGGTATTTCTTTGATACAGCAGTTAGTAACTAGTTGGCTATTAAGATAACTATCAAATGGATCTGAAAATACAGAATCTTCTTCTATTTCGTTAGATACTGAAATCTGAAACAGTGTGTTAACATTTATCAAAGGGCTTACATTAAACCCAACTTTTTTCCTGATGTTGATCGAAACAACACCGGGATCTAGATCTATTAGCTGACTAATTAAGTTAGACTGATAAAAATTAAGACCAAACGTAGACAAATCATCCATGTACGATTTGATCTTGTCTTTGATCATAATAGACACTTCAGTAGTTTCTCTAGTAGTTTTGAATTTGTTGAATTTTACGCGTGTAACGAATTCAACAGACAAATATTCTGGATCTACGATAACTGGAGTTATGGTCAAGACGGTGTGTCTTCTTAGTTCAGGAATAACTATATCTGACTTGGTTGCATCGCTGATGACATAGCCAGTTGCTGGTTGCAAAGACAAAAACACTTTGCCATATACTGGTGGTATATTATCTTCTCCACCCCAGACGATACAATTCTTAACGAACGGAAACTTGTTTCTTAAGATAATGTTATAATCGTCTCTAGTAACTGCGCGTTGTTTAGTAGTGTTGTTCTTTACAGCGTTGTTACGGATCGAATCGATTGATTCTTGATCTTTTCCGCCAAACGATTGCTGCAGCGTAGTAACACTTATGCGAGTCATCCCAGAATAAGAAAAATTGGGACTAAACGTTCTGCATCCGTCTGCATAGTTTGTATTTTCTGCAACTACATATTCGACTGTTATAACATTTCCGTTAGTAGGTTGCTGCCCTAGAATGTCATCGCCAAAATAAATCTGATAATACCCGTCGTACGATTCTTGTATGAAAAACACTTTCGATGTAGATACTGATTCGTACGTATTGATAGAACGAGTATAATAGGTTTTGCTGACAGAAGATGCCGAATCTTTTACGTATACATTCAACGTAGATATATCGATTCTTTTATTCGGTATAGTGAATACAGATCTGACGTTATTGGTAGTATCTACAGTAAAAGTGTTTGTCCCTTTAACTCCGTTGACCAACTTGACGTTAGAGAATGTAACTACATTGTTGGCATAGGTACCTTCTACAACATTAGACACAATGAACGTGTGTACTGCATTTTCGTTATATGCAGTAAATGATTCACCAGCTTCTAGGTACAGATTGGTGTTAACACCCTCGACTGTTACGTTAACATAAGCAGTCGAACAAACCGTAGATGCAGGAATATAACCTAGCTCTTTAGCGATTGACACTACAGATGAACGTTTTTGAGCTGTGTCAAGAAAGCTTTCATTGTGAATCATGTTTGCATAATACGCATTGGTATGAGTATTGTATGCAAGAACGTCTATCAGAGTATTTAGTGCAGAACCTTCAAAATTGTAGTCAGAGAACGTAGTGTTGGCTCTGAAGTGATCGATAATATCTCTTTTTATGTTATCGAAATCAAGTTCTGTAGCAGGTTTGATGTTTGTTGCCATATTAATAGTTCTAATAATTCTTTATTATTTAATCATCATCTCAGACGATCTATGAGTACATTTACAGTAAATGGCTCAGATGTGTTTATCAATGATCCGACTACTTCGCAATTGAGAGCATTTGGATTAGGAAAATCAATGTTAATTGATTCTACTAGAAGTCTTGGTTCATAAGTGTTTAGATATGTTCTAAGTTCTTGTTCTAAAACAACTTTTTCTAACACACCCATCAATTCAAAAAGATAGCCATAAATCGGAGACCGTATTTCTGGATGAAACTGTTTATCACCCTTCTGAAGAGTTAACAGATTTATGACTGCTTGTTTTACAGAGTTGATATTGCTCTTAATCAAAAGATTTTTAGTCTCAGGATGCTGAATCATTGAGAAAGCTATATCTTTATACTCGCGCGATTTTTGTTTTAATAGAGTAGTAGCCATAGTTTAGCAAGTTATTTGTTTTAGAGTACCGATAGCAGATACTCGTTCATCATTGTCCATAGAGAAATACATTTTTCTGTTTCCCTTAACATTATACGACACATGTATCCATGTAACTGGTTCTCCAGATTTACTGGCGGCCGCTTTTGTTCTAAATTCTAATAGACACTGATCGAAAATAGTGTTGCCAATAATCCATTTAGCGATATCAATATATTCTGCTGATTTATGCGCTCTGAAACGCATATCGGCAGCCATACCTAGTGGATGCTGAGATCTAGGGTTGTCTTTCATAGGTCTTAACCCAGATGTCAATTCCATGTCTGGGTATTTTGCTTTTATTAGATCTAGAACATTAACTGCTAAATATTTTAAGTTGGCGGCTAGCTGAGCATCGGTCAATCCCATCTGCGGTCTGATAGGAGCATTTTTAGTGAGCATACCAAGTGTAAAATTCTTGGAAATATAATCGTTAAGATTAATCTGTCCTTCTTTAAAATCAACTGTAGGCTGTGTAACTGGAGTAGGATTACCAGCTGGTATTTCTGCAGGCTTTTCGCTTATTTTAGGTGGAAGAGGATTCACTGCATTTAACCCTTGTTGAACTAGAATTTTTTCATGTTCTACTTTTTCAGCGCTAGTCGCTTCTGGATTATCATCAAAATCAGCCACGGTTTCAAACGATCTTGGAGGAGTAGACAAAGGGAACAGCGTTGGTATATTTAAACTAGCTGGCAAATGAGGAGGCTGCCAATTAGGTAATTTATATACGTCTTTCTTAGATCCAGCTGTAGCAGAATTTCCTACGCTAGAATTCAAATAAACTTTAGATCCATTCATAACAATGTTAGTATCAGATTTTAAGTTTAGTTGTGCTTTAGATCCTATGCGCATTTCTGCATAAGTTTTTAGAGCCATAGCTCCTTCTGAATTTGCCGTAAAGATTCCTTTCGAATCGATGTCAAATTTTCCCAAGTTTTCTAAAAGTATATTAGAATCTACTTTAACACCGAATGATCCTGCGCATCTAAAATTAGCATCACCCTTAGTAATTAGACCAAACCCTGAATGAACTTTGTAGTTAGCTCCACCATAGGCAGAAACATTCCACGAACCTTCTACATTCCAATTCGCAGAGCCTGAAATGGTCGCATTCAGATTTCCGTTCACTTCTAAGTTCGTATCATTTTTCACGCATAGATTAGCATCACCTTCTACTGTAATGTTACAATTTCCAGATACAGAAATATAGCCATTACGATCTAGAATAGTATAACCATCACCAACTATGCGAGTAACTTGTGTTCCATTACAATCAATTTCAGTGAATGTACCTTTTCTATGATAAAAATGAATTCTTTCATTTTCAGGAGTATCATCGAATTCCATAATATGACCAGATTCTGTTTCTAGAACTTGATTATATGGATACTTTGTATTATATGGTACTGGTGGCTGATCCCATGTTTCTGTACCGCCTGCTATACGCACGCTCTTTCGTCTAGTGTTATCTTTACCTGGTACAATCGTTTCGCGAATATTCTGATTTCTCATCAACCTAGAAGTATCTGGTTCATCTTCATATCTCGGAAATGTTCCAGTCGGATCAGAAAACCCAATGCCAGGTAAATTAGTAGCTTGTTTTATTACTGTCTGACCAACTCCTGCTATAGTGCTAGGCTCACGAGCAGGGTTTTCTATCTTAGCTTCTGACGGTGCTATAATTGGCTCGCCGGCCGGAGATCCTGGTGCAGAACCAGCTACCGCAGCATAACCCAATTTATAATATTCGTTTCCTGTGACTCCGTTACCATCTTTTTTGATGATTCCGTTTTTCATATCTCGAGCGCCCCCGGGCCCGATTAGATGAGCAGCACATATAAATCCACCTGATTCTTGCGCAGTAGTAGCATTGTCAATAACTTTAATTCGTATCAAAGTTTTCTGTACAATAACTAACCAACGGTCCATACATTTTTCTTGTACTGGACCTCTGTCTAAAAATCCCTTTTTAGTCGAATATACTCCGTCTTTACCAGTCCAATATTTAGCATTTAACGCCATCACTTCATTGTGACGTTCTATTTCTTCTGGTGTAGGATTAGCTGACAGAGTTTCGTATGCAATAAGTTTTGCTAACTTATTAAGCATCTGCTGAGTCGTGCTACGAATTAAGTAGCCTAAATCTATAAGCGCTGGTGCTCCAAATTGGTACTTTCCCAAATAACCAAACTGGTTAACAGCTAAGTAGTTATTAGAAGATTCTCTTTTACCTAGAGCTACCTTTATTTTGTTATAGAAGTCTGCTGATGTAGCAGACGCATTAGTTGTTTCAGCCATTTACATCCTTAAACTGTATTTGTACCAGGCGCTCTGTCTGGGAAAGCATAGTGCGGCAAGATTTTATCTAAATCTGGAGAATAGTAATATACTTCATCTCTAGTGATGAGACCTTCTCTATATGCAAACTCTACGTCAGCTAGGTGTTTAGTAATCTGCAAACTCTGACCATTTGAATTAACTCCGACACCAGATATTGAACGTACTATAAAGTCAGCTACCTGAGGCCCAGTTAACGTATCAGACGGATGTCTTACATTAGGCAATCCAAAGCTAGTAAATCCAATATCACTGACTCCTCCACTAACACTAGTGTATCTAAATGTCGGGCCGCTATCTATAGTAATCACGGCAGAAGCAGAAATCGTAGACCAACCTCCAGTCACTTGTGCAACATTAGTCCAGCCCTTGGTGCTGGTTCTAATATTAATCAATGCATCAGAAGCTAAAGCATACGATGCAGTATTTTCCATAAATGTAGTTCTGTAGCCAAAGTCTTGATGACCTAAAATAGTAGTTATTGATGTGTAAGTCGTCGACTGATATATGTTGCGGTTTAGAGCCAACAGAGCAGCCATTATATTATTTGGTAGAAGTCTTGTTTCAGGAGCAGGTGTAGGTTTAACTATAGTCTGTTCGTCAAGTTCTGGCGGGAACGGAACATCTGGAAGTCTAAGTTCCCATGTTGATTTAGAAGATACATAACCATCTCTGACTTGACCTAGCCATGATGCATATAGATTCTGATCGTTCCATGATCCAGCCTTCAGTGCTTTGACTATTAGTTCAGAAATTAACAGACCTGCAGCTATTCTTATCAATGCCGGTTTAGATAAGACTGCGCTTAATTTGAGTGAGTCTACAAACGGTTTCATAACTAGATTTAGATTATACGATGCAAATGAATCGCTATATTCGTTTTCTAATTTCGCTTCAAGATCTGAATACAATCCGTCTACATACGATTTCATGCTGACTTCTGGATCTACGATAGTATCTGGATCAGGTTGTTCTGGATCTTCGACTGGAACTGGTGGAGAGCCGGCGCCTTCAGTTATGGGTACATCTGCAGCTAATGGTGGCTCTACTGGAGGAATCGATTCTGGGTAATTTCCGTCTGGTATTGTAACTGAAGCAGTAATTTCATTAAACACCGTTCCACCAGGAAATGTTATTTTGTTAATAGGAACACCAGCAACTGCGCCTACGATGACTGGCATTTGTCTAGAATCTTCGTCCTGAAAAAATATATAGACCAACGTTCCTTCAACATAATTTGGGGCTAGCCCGACACCTGACATAGATGCGTTCTTAGACAGAGGAATGGCCCATGGAAGTTTATTCACAGGAATATCAGCAATAGATTCTGTATGAGAACCGAATACACGAACTCTGTATCTTCCAAGTTTCAATGGATCCCATCTGTCTTCGATAATTCCGACATGAAATGGTGTACTCATAATTAATCTTTAACCTTTTCTGCGAATGATTCAGATGCAATTTCCATTTTCATTTTATGAACGCCTTGTGTTATAGAATGTCTAATAGCAGTCACGATACAACGACCAGCGAAATCGCGTGCCAGCATTTTAGTCGGATCATCTATTTCTGAACCAGTTATTTCTTTCTTGGCGATCATTTCAAAATGTACAATATCTCCAACTCTTATATCAGTTCTTCCAAAAACATTTATATTGAATTTGAATGCTTGTATCTGAGCTAACAAAGAATTTCTTCTCTGATAAAATTCAGAATACGTTATTGGTTGATTATCACCATGTAGATGATTATTCTTAAGCAGGTGATGCATTGAAGCTTGCTTCTTGAAAATCAAATCAGATGCATTCAATGGATACTTTTCAGCATGATAATTTTCGTCAAAATCTTTTAGATAATCGTATATAGTTCTTGACATCGTTTTAGATGTAGTATCAAACGTGTAAAGCACAGATCCATACATTCCGCTAGCTAGACTGCGTAAATAATCAAATCCGACATCAGTTTCTATAGATTCAACCAGACCAAAAGTTTTCTCGAAATTTTCTTCTGGCGATACAGTTCTAGAACCAGAATCTCCATAAGTATATTTTGCTACAGGTCCGTTATGTAGCAAATTATCTAAAGAATAAAACTCAAAAGATTGATTTGTTTCGTAAAACAAATAATTAGCTGCACCACGTTCGTTCAGAGCTTTTTCACATAACCAATTAATAGTCTGTAAAGGAGTCCAATATGGTGCTATGAATTCTAGTGAATTGCGAGTAGGCTCGTAAAATAGCTGAGCTTTAGAAGCTAGATAACGTTCATCACCGTAAGGCGGTTCGCAGAATAACGTTTTTACTGTATCATGTATTTTTCCAGAGAATGCTCTAGATACTTTAATATTAGCTGAATTGATTAACTCTGTAGAACAGAATTGCAACATGTACTGAGACGAACGTGCATTGAATATTCTATGTTCTAATTTGTATATGTAAAAACTTTTCTTGATTATTTTCTTAAACGACGGAGTTTGTAATTCTAACACTAACATTTCTTGGCCGACTATAGGCAACGTGTTAACTAAGTCTAATGCATCTTCTAAAAATACGTGCCCAGACATAGTATTAGAAAACATATCTTCATAGAGAGACAGCTCTCCTAGAATAGCAGATATATCTACTGAACGCCCAGAGTGAGAAATGAGATCACATCTCAGTACATTAACCTGACCAGGAAAATTTAATGTATCTAAAGTGCTTGTAGAATCAGCCATTTATAAGCGATCTTCTCAGTTGTATAATGAAATCTGATAACAATTCTTTTCTTAACAATTTTATGTAACGTTTTTCTTCATTTAATGAAGTCTCATAATCATAAAATGTAACAGGAGTGTATCGTTCGTTGCCAGGTTCTCCTGGTTTTTCTGGTTCTATGTAGTTAAGAAAGTATTCTTTTACTTCACCAGCGATAAGACCAGTAGAAGAATCTCTAAAATACTTAGTTTTATATTTATCGGCTCCATATAATTCTTCTATACGAGCTTCTAGAGTATTGGTTGGCATAGGAAATTCAAAATTGATATCATGAATTTCGTTGAATAGACTTATCACCCAGTAATAGTATACTGATCCATAATAAGTTTCAGCTATAGATTGTAATGATTCTGCATCATTTATCGTATACTCTTCATACAAATCTGTATAGGGCTTGTATTCTGAAATAAACGTAGATCTACGAAGTATGTCTTTTACTGTAAAAGACTTTCCGTCTAGTTCATATATAAAATTAGGGAAGTAAGAAAAGTAAGACATTAGAAGCCTCCCTTGGCTGAACTAAGATCGACTCGAGTGCGATCTACAAGTTCAATTTCTTTAATTCTTATTGACAATCTGATAAATGTCGGTTGACCAGTAGAAAATGATGACCAAGTATTACCGTTTGGTGAGTAATCTACACTTATAGTTTCTATAACAGACGTTCCGATGGCAGGAATCCATGGATTTTCTTTGGAGCCGATCATAAATCTAAATCTAAACACACCCGGGAAAATAAAATATAATCTACCTAAAGCTAGTTCAGGCAAAGCATAATATCTTAATGTAGCTATAATCTTTTTTATTTGATCAGCTTCATCAGAATTTTTTGGAGACAGAATATAACTAAATGAATAATCTCTGAATCCTAAACCAGTAAACATTACTTCTTTCATTGGATTTTGAGCAATTCTCTGAGAAGCTTCTATCTGAGCTCTTGGGTCTTTATCTAAAGTTCCACCTTGAGTAAGTTGATTAGTTAGACTATTGATTAGACCACCAGGTTTTGCATTAGCTGCGCCATTTAAAGTTGCAGCTAATGCAAATCCGCCAAGCTTAGATGTAACCGAACTATTCCCCATTGCAAAGTCAGCCATCTTCATAGCATTAGAAGCTTCAAATTCGGAAGTATAATCTATCTTAGTAACTACTTCATAATTGGCTGGCATAGGTAAAGCTATAACTTTATTCACTTCAGCAACACCACCAAACATGTTATAAGGCTTGTTAGGCAAGCTGTCACTAAATGTTTGTCTACCATCTTCTGTAGTTGGAGGACCAGGAGGAATAATAGCATCGCTACCCATCAAAGATCCCTTTGTTGATGTAGAAATTTGTATCAGCATAAACTGATTCTTCTGACCATTAGCATCGACAGGTTGGTCAGCTACTGTAGATGGGAATCTAAGTATCTGTGTACCTTGTGCTACACCAACGTTTGTTAAATCTGCCATTTTGTTTTGAGTATGAGATTAAATATATATTATTTAATACCTATACGTCTATGGCATCATTATCTGAATTCGCGGCAAACATTAGAGCTACTAATGTTTCACGGCCGTATTTGTTTTATGTGACTATCGTTCCGCCTGCTGGGTTGTCTGGTGACAACACTTTAGTTTCAATGTACTGTAACTCAGCACAGACTCCGACAACTAATCTGATGACAGACGATTCGTATTATGATGATGGAATTCTTAGACAAGCTGTGCACAACTATAATTATCAAAACTTAACTCTAGAATTTCTAGTAGATATGGATTATACAGTCAAAGAATTCTTTGATGACTGGATGAGCAGAATTGTTCTATCACGTAGAGTATTTGCTTTTCCTGATGACTATACTGCAGACAAGCTAGAACTTAATATCATATCGTCTAAGAGCACTGATGGTAAAGATAACGATAAAGTTTATAAATATACTTTTAATAGAATATTTCCAAAAACGCTTAATCAAGTAAATCTGACATCTAATGCTGGAGGTCAGCCTTCGTCATTTACTGTAGATTTTGCATTTGAATCATTTACGTTTAGTCGGCCCGCAGATCCGGTTCCATTGCCTGTATCAGTGCCAGATATAACTAATGAAGAGCTACTCCAACAATTTGAAAACTACCAAGCATAATTATGACTAAAATCGTTCTCCCTACCTACGTCGTTAAACTACCATCTACTGGCAAACCAGTATCGTTTAGACCTTTCACTGTCAAAGAAGAAAAAGCATTGCTTTTAGCTTTAGAAGAAAATAATCTAGAATCGGTAGCTCAGACAATTAAGAACACTATCGAAGCATGTACTGACGGAAAAGTAGATCCTAACAATACGCCGTACTATGATATCGAATTTTTGTTCTTACACATTCGTTCTAAGTCTGTAGGTGAAATAGTACAGCTTATAGGAAAATGTGATTGCAAAGAAGATGCTAAAACTGAATTCTCAATAGATGTAACAACAGCCAAAGTCAACGGAGTCGCAGAGTCTAATAAGTTCAGAATTCTACAGACACCATATACTGTAGAATTAACTCATCCATCGTTGTCAGATTTTGTAGCTGCATTTAAATCTGAAGGTGCTACAGGAATTGATACTGTCGCAAGTTGTATTACTTCTGTATATACAGAAGATGAAGTCTTTGATTGGACGTTTAGAGAAAAGTATGAATTTGTAGAATCTATGTCTCCGATTCAGCAGAAAGATATCTCTAAGTTCTTAGATGCTATGCCAACTGTAGAACTAGATGCCAGCTATCAATGTATGCACTGTGGAAAATTACATAGTCAGATTTTATCGGGGTTCGAGAATTTTTTTATCTAACCTTGGGATATATCTCACTTCAGGATTATTTCAAGGCTATGCATTTAATGAGGTACCGTTTCAAATATTCATCCGATACTCTAGATAACATGACTCGTTGGGAGTTTGATATTGAGTTAGCGATGATTTCTCAGGCTATAGAGAAACAAAATTTAGCTAACCAGTGCTAAGTTATTGATTTTAAACGGTTAAAAAAATTTTACATTTGCAAAAGCGGACGGTATAATAACCAATACCAAGGGATAATTCCGTTCAAATGCCCTCTCCTCTGTAGGCCTACAGGCATGCCGAATATGTTTTCTAGAGTTAACTAGAAGATTTAATCTAGAGTTATTAAAAGCGGAATGTAATGAAGCTTTTAACCAGCTTGCTGGTACTAGTAGATCTAGAGTCTTCTAGAAGTATTTTATATACTGAGTTCTTGATGTTGGGCCATTCGCTTCGCTCAGGCCCGCTCTTCGAGCATTAGCTGTTCTAAGGGTTATAATGATCTCTATTCACTTAGAGATTCTTGATCTGTAAGATACTATAGATTAGTCCATTAATGCTTTAGATGCGATTCTAGCACTTATAGTTCTGACATTAGAAGCTGAAGCTTTCTTGAATTCTGAATTCTCTAGCATAATAGCTGTCTTCCAATCTTCAATGGGTATTTTAATAAATCTAGACTGTACATGATTAAACAAGTACTGTTTAACAGCAGGTCTGACTCCTGGAAACTTACTAGCATTTTGAAGTATGCTCCAACTTAAAGCCATTACTTGCTGACTGGGTAAATGAGACTGTTTCGCTATATTATACATAGCGTCATAAAGTTTGATTCTGATCGGAATTGGTAGGTAATGAAAGTTGATACCAGAAAATCGGTCTTTTTCTATAGAGAAAATAAATGACAGAGGAAACTTATCATAGTAAGGTAAAGTCTCTTTATGTTTAGGATCATAAGCAAAGAAGCTTAATACTCCAGGCAATAATCTAGTAGTTTGAAATTCTTTAGTAGTCTTAAACAGATCAACTCTAGAAATAGGACTTGTTTTTGCTAACTCTCTGATTTTGTCTCTAAACCAGTCAGCTGATCTAGATTGATGAAATTTAGGATTCTGTCTTATAGTTTCGAAAATTGATGTTGATACTGGTTTCATGATATTCCTAGATCGTTTTCATTCAGTACGATAAACTCTATACCGATTTTCATACAGTATTCTTTTGCTGTAGTCCATTTAGCTTGATTCACTATATAGGTAGTCGTTTCTGTTAGAAGGCGCTGTTTGTTTTTAATCTTGTTAGAAGGAGGCAGCATTTCTTTTAGCGGCTTCACTTCAATAGCATATGTTTTTTCTGATCCGTCTCTGAGTTTCATCTTAGCAACAAAGTCGATATAGTACTTATGCTGTCTATTATCTATAGGAGAAACGTACTTGACTATAAAGTCTTCAGAATTCCAGCATATTATAGACTGATGATTGTCAAGCCACTTCATTAATCTGAGCTCCCAAGAACTTCTGTAAGAAATTTGAGATTTGCCTACATATTTCTCAGGATGAACTGGAACAAAGATTCCTTGGTGATATTTAGATTTTTTTGATATGGATGGTTTCATTTACTATTTAATAAAATTTTACAAATGCTTAAAACGATGATATTATGTAGTTAGATAAAAAATTTATAGGAGCTACATGTCTACAGATACTCTAACTACTAAGAAGCAACCAGAACCTCAAGAATATATTGAAAAAGTTGCATCGAACAATCATTATGTGAACAATAAAGAAATTTTTGCTATCATGACTGAGTACAGAGCAGAATATCTGAAAACTAAACTAGCAGGAATTGATCGTCCTCCTATGCCAGATCGAATAGCTGATGCTATTTTACAGATTGCTACCAAGATGTCTCGTATGCATAACTTCATTGGTTACTCATATCGTGGTGATATGATTTCTGATGCTATTCTACAGATGACAGCAAAGTTTCATTTATTTGATCCTACTAAGTCAGATAACTTTTTTGGTTACATGTCTCAGTTGAGTTGGAATTCATTCATCGGCAGAATTAAGCAAGAACAGAAACAATCTTCTATCCGTGCTCGTCTAATTAATGATAAAGTGACAACAGAATTCGTACAGCAGAATTTAGTAAATGATACAGAAGGTACGAATGCTTTCGTTGACTTCTTAAAAGAGAATGAAATTTTCGTAGACTATTACGAACAGTCTAAAGAAAATAAACATACCAGTAAAATTCATCCTTCTCTTGTACATAGAAATCTGACTGAATACAAGAAAAAAGAACCGGTTAAAAAAGAAACTTCAGAAACTAATTTATACGATCTGATCGATGAGCAATAAAGTTTTAATTATTGGCGACACACATTGGGGAGTGCGTAGCGGAAATCCAATTTATTTCGATTACTTTGCTAAGTTTTTCGAGAATGTGTTTGAATACGTAGATGCTAATTCTATAGATACAATTATTCAGTTGGGCGATATGTTTGACAAAAGAAAATCAATTGATTTTCTATCATTACATCATGCTCAACAGAAATTTCTAACACCATGCCAAGAACGTGGAATCAAACTCTATGTAATCTCAGGCAACCATGACTGTTATTATAAGTCTACTAATACTGTAAACTCGGTTCAGTTGCTGAAAACTTCAAACATGGTAGTTTTTGATAATGCCCCTGGAACTGATTCTATTAATGGTGTAGACTTTGATTTCTTTCCATGGATCAACGATGAAAATCTTCAGAGTTCTCTAGAGTACATGAAGAGATCAAAATCTAAATTTGCAGTAGGACATTTCGAATTTGCAAATTTTAGACTTCATAAGCATCAGATCGCAGATGCTGGTATGGACCACACTGTATGTAAAAACTACACACTAGTATTCAGCGGTCACTATCATACAATTTCTCGTAAGGATAATATACTTTATACAGGTACACCTTATGAATTAGATTGGAATGACTGGAACGACAAGAAGGGATTCTGGGTTTTTGATACATCAACTAACGACATTGAATTTGTACGGAACGAACTTACGCTGTACGAAAAAATTGACTATGATGAAGATAATCTACTTGATGTAAGTCACCTAGGAGACAAGTTTGTTAAGTTAACTATTAAGAACAAAAGATCTCAGTACAAGTTTGATACTTACTTTCAAGCTATCATGAATCAGAAACCGTACGATGTTCAGATCATTGATGATGAAATTTCAAAGTCTGTTCAAAGATCTATGGATTCTAAAGTCGAGTTCGCCACAACACCAGATATGGTAAATTTCGTTGTTGACAATATGGAAACAGTATTAGATAAAACTATTTTAAAGAAAATGATTGCTGATATTTTTATTGAAGCAACAGAACTTGCAAAATTATGATCATACAAAAAGTAAGAGGAAAGAATTTCCTTTCCATCGGTAATGCATTTTTAGAATTTGACATTCAGAAATATTCTAGAACTGTACTAGAAGGTAAAAATGGTTCTGCAAAATCTACTGCGGCATCAATGATTACATTCGGTCTGTTCGGTCAAGCAATCAAGAACATTACCAAGCCGCAAATCATAAACTCTATAAACGGTAAACATTGTTTAGTAGAAATTGAGTTCATTGCTAATGGTAATCAGTACTTGATTCGCCGTGGGATCAAACCAAACATCTTTGAGATCATTGAAAACGGTAAACCACTAGACCAAACACTAGCTAATGATTTTCAGGATTACTTAGAGAAAAATATTCTAAAAACAAATTTCAAGACTTTTCTCCAAACTTCTATTCTTTCTG